>Ga0160461_1000074_pt1 | contig 142278 bp, 129 predicted proteins | sample HID1975I_E6MG_FD_108266 | JGI IMG/M metagenome (GOLD analysis project Ga0160461, IMG submission 108266) | Enriched soil microbial communities from UW Madison campus, WI, USA - HID1975I_E6 MG | ecosystem: Environmental > Terrestrial > Soil > Unclassified | place: USA: Madison, Wisconsin...
GCAGGCGTTAGTGGGCCATGGATGGCCCACGGTCGGTGACTGAGTACATGGATGTACGCCGGAACCGAAACGCCTGCCCCCGAGGGGTCGGGGCCCGCACCGTAAGGCGACACCACCTATCGCCCGGTGCACGCCCTCGGCGAGAAACCAAATTCATCGCCAGAACAAAATGGCAACCGAGCCGTTGCCAAGTAAGCGACAAAAGCTACTGCGTCGCCGCATCAATATCCGACGCCTGCTTGTCCGCCGCTGCTTCCGTACTGGTTTGCGCCGCCTTGGCCTTGTCCAGCGGCGCCTGCATCGCATCTCGCATGGCCGTTGCCTGTGGCTCCGGACGCTGCTCGGTGGGCGCCGGTGGCGGGCGCTGGCATGCGCCCAGCAGCACCACCAGCAAACTGGGGAACAACATCGCGCGCAGCTTCATGGTCATGGCCTCCCGGGTGCGTGGCGGTATCCTAACCCCGTGGACCAGCGCATATCCGCGCACTTCATCCCATGGGAGACAGGCGTGACACAGCAACGTTGGCGACTCGATGGGCAAACCGCCCTGGTCACCGGGGCCAGTGCTGGCATCGGTCTGGCCATCACCCGCGAGCTGCTCGTTCTGGGCGCCGATGTGCTGATGGTCGCGCGTGATGCCGATGCCCTCGAGCTGGTCCGCGACGAGCTGCAGGACGAGTTCCCCGAGCGCGCGCTGCATGGCTTCTCCGCCGACGTCAGCGACGATGAGGATCGGCGCGCGGTGCTGGATTGGGTAGAGGATCACGCCGATGGCCTGCACCTGCTCATCAATAATGCCGGCGGCAACGTCACTCGTGCGGCGGTCGATTACACCGAGGATGAGTGGCGGCATGTGTTCGAAACGAACCTGTACTCGGCGTTCGAGCTGTCGCGCTATGCGCATCCGCTGCTCACTCGCCATGCGTCCTCAGCCATCGTCAATGTCGGCAGCGTGTCCGGACTGATCCACGTGCGCAGTGGGGCGCCCTACGGCATGAGCAAGGCGGCGATGCACCAGATGACCCGCAATCTCGCCGCCGAGTGGGCCGAGGATGGCGTGCGGGTCAATGCGGTCGCGCCGTGGTACATCCGCACACGCCGCACTTCCGGGCCGTTGTCCGATCCGGATTACTACGAGCAGGTGATCGAACGTACGCCGATGCGCCGCATCGGTGAGCCGGAAGAAGTGGCCGCGGCTGTCGCGTTCCTGTGTTTGCCCGCTTCCAGCTACATCACCGGCGAATGCATCGCCGTGGACGGCGGGTTCCTGCGCTACGGGTTCTGAGGCGCCGCGGTCGGCGCGGGCACGGCGCCGTCGGCGCAGTTGCTGGCGGCGATCAGGTCGCGAATGCGTGCGTAAGCCTGCTGGCGCTCGCCGGCATGCTCGGGCGTGGCGAAGCGCCAGTGGCTCTCAGCATCCTGCAGTTGTTCGCGCCAGGCCGAACACAGGGCGTCGTCAGCGACCGGCTTGCAGGTGTCGCTGACCACTTCGCAAGCCTCGCCCGCGCCACGCTGCGGGTTGCCATCCAGGCCGACCACCTGCATCGGCACGCAGTAGGTGGCCGATTGCGTGTCCTCGGTCAGGTAGTGCGTTTCATCGCGACGATGGCATTCGAACAGCGGCGGTGGGGCGGGCTTGGCCACCGGGGGCGGCGCGGGCGCCGGGGCCGCGGTGCTGGCCAGCGGCGCGATTGGCGCAGGCGCGCGCACGGGTATCGGCGCCAGCGCCGGCAGCGGTGCGGCCGCCGGGGTCTGCATCATCTTCTTTTCCTGACGCATGCCTTTGGGGCAGGGCTGGTTCTGCACGGTCAGTGCACCCTGCGGGTCGGTGCAGCGGTAGATCGCGATCTCCTGCGCCGCCACCGGCCATGCAATGCAGGCGAGCAGCAGCAGCCAGCGCGTCATCATGCGCCGCCGCAATCCTGCGCCAGGCGTGCGTCGATGCTGCGTTGTTCGCGGAACAGCTCCGTGCGTTCGCTCTGCAGGGCGCTGTTGTAGCGACGGATCAACTCCCAGCGACGATCGCTCAGACGCGCGCACACTTCCTGCTGCGGCAGGGCGTGGCACTCATCGCGAACCTGCACGCTGCCGTAAGGCACGATCACCGTGCTGACCGGCGTCGGACCCGGCGGGCCCGGATGCGGCCCGGGACCAGGACCAGGACCCGGACCCGGACCTGGACCTGGACCCGGCCCATGGCCATGTCCGGGCGGCCCCGGTGGGCGCGGCCCCGGCCCCGGACGTCCGCCACCCGCCACGACGGCATACCCCCACGTCGGCACCCAGCGCGGATTCCCGTCCGGCGTGTCGCTGGTGTAGCGATCGCCTTCGTCGGTGATGCACTCGTACATCGGCTGCGGCGGCTGCACGGTGACGACGCGCACTTCGCGCGGCGCCTGCTCCGAGGGCGCCGCGGCCGGCGCCAGCACCGCGGCCGTGCTGGCTTGCTGCGGCGGTGGATCGAGCGGGCGCTGCATTTCGATCACCTGCTGGCGCCCCTGTTCGCAGGGCGCGTCCTGCAGCGCGACGGCGCCGCTGCTGGCCACGCAGCGATAGACGCGCACGCTGGGTGCGGCGGCCGGCGTGCTGTCGGGCGGTGGGGTCACCGCGCCGGCGGGCAGGGCAGCCGTCAATGCCACCATCCCGGCGGCGAAAAGGCAGGTTCGTTTCATCGTTCCCTCGTGTATTCAATGCGCAGCGTGCGTACTTCCTTGCCGCCGTGTGATTCGAACATCTCCTGCACCAGATGGTCGGCGTCCACCACCTGCAGTGTCTCGCGCATCGTGGTCTGCTTGCCAGGATGCATCGGGTCACTCATCCGGTTGTGCATCGTGTAGGTGTGCTTGGAAGCGTCGTATTGGCCATCGCCGACGACGATGCCGGTCACCATGGTGTCAGCCCAGGTGCCGACATAGCGACCTGCGGCATTGTCGTAGCCCATCAGGCCGGTGCCTTCGAACGGCGCACCGCCGACATCGCCCTTGAACTCGAAGCGGATCTGCCTGCCGCCGAGGATTGCCGTATGCACCGCGCGGCCGCTGGAGACCTGCGGCGGGCTCTTTTCGTCCATCCACATGCTCTGGCGCGTGCTCCATGTGCCGACCAATTGCTTGGCCAGTTGCGCATGTTCGGGGCCTACGCGGCCGGCCTTGTCCCAGGCTTCCATCATCGCCTGCTGTTCGGGCGTGGGCTTGGGCGGCTCGGCAGCGCGCAGCGCCGGTGCGAAGGACAGGCTGGCAAGGACAACGATGAGCGTGGCGCGATGCATCTTCATGGCGACGGACTCCCGCGGATGCCGGCGGATGCCGGCTGCGCCCGATCCTACGCCCGCGCCCCGTTTGCGCGGCGTCGCCACGCCTTTAGTCGCGCAGCACTTCACCGGTCAGGGCAATGCGGATCGGCGTGGGCTGGGCCAGGCCGCCCGTGTCGCCGTCCAGCACGCCGTCGATGGCCTGCAACAGGGCGGGGTCGAGGTCTTCGCGCTTGCGGGCGGGCGGCTGGCCAGCCAGGTTGGCGCTGGTGGACACCAGCGGGGCCTGCCAGGCCTGGCACAGGCGTGCGACCAGGGGATGGGCGCTGATGCGCACGGCCAGGCTGGGATGGTCGCCGGTGACCCACGCCGGGGCATGTTCGCTGGCCGGCAGCACCCAGGTATGCGGGCCGGGCCAGGTAACCAGTACTTCGGCCAGGCGTTCGGCGGGCAGGGCGGCCAGGTCGAGCCAGGGCCGCAAGGGCTCCAGGCTGGCCGCCACCACGATCACGCCCTTGGCTTGCGGCCGTCGCTTCAGCGCCAGCAGGCGGGCGACCGCGCCACGCTGGCGCGGATCGCAGCCCAGGCCCCAGACGGCCTCGGTCGGGTAGGCGATGATCCCTCCTTGCTGGAGTGCGGACACCGCGCCTGTCAGTGAAAGCTCCTGCATCACGCTCCCCTTTACCGTCGGCGGCTCCCTGCCGCCGGTGCTCAAACGGCCTTCTTCACCACGGTCTTTTTCGCTGCCACCTTCTTGGCCGGGGCCTTCTTGGCGACGGTCTTCTTGGCTGCGGTTTTCTTCGTCGCCGTCTTCTTGGCGGCGGTCTTCTTGGCCGCGGCCTTCTTCGCCGGGGCCTTGGGTTGTTTCGGCGCGGCGGTCTTCCTGGCCGCAGTCTTGGCCGTCTTCTTGGCGCCAAAGCCCTTGCGTGCCGGCTTGCCGGTTTCTTCCATCAGCTTCTGCGCTTCTTCCAGGCTCAGCGAGGCGGGTTCGCGATCCTTGGGAATCTTGCCGTTGAGCTTGCCGTCGCTCAGGTACGGGCCAAAGCGGCCGTTGAGCACCTGGATGTCACTGCCGTCGAATTCCTTGATCACGCGATTGCGCGCGATCTCTTCCTTTTCCTCGATCAGGAAGATGGCCCGCGGCAGCTCGATCGTGTACGGATCATCTTCCTTCTTCAGCGAGGCATAGGTGTTGCCACGACGCGCGAACGGCCCGAAGCGGCCGATGCCCACGCTGACCGGCTCGCCCTTGTCCTCGCCCAGCGCGCGCGGCATCAGGAACAATTGCAAGGCATCTTCCATGCTGATGGAGTAGATGCTCTGCCCCGGACGCAGCGAGGCGAACTTCGGCTTTTCCTCGTCCTCGACCGTGCCGATCTGCACCATCGGGCCGAAGCGGCCGATGCGCGCGCTGACTTCCTTGCCGGTTTCCGGGTCCGGGCCCAGCACGCGCACGCTGCCGGCGTCGGTCTTGTCCAGCGAATCCTTCTTGTCCTCGACCAGTTCCTTGAACGGGCCCCAGAACTTCTCCATCAGCGGCACCCACTCTTCCTCGCCGCGCGAAACCGCGTCGAGCTCGTCTTCGAGGCGGGCGGTGAAGTCGTAGTCCACGTAACGCGCGAAATGGCCGGACAGGAACTTGGACACGGCACGGCCGACGTCGGTCGGGCGGAAGCTGCGGCCTTCCATTTCCACGTACTTGCGGAACAGCAGGGTCTGGATGATGGAGGCGTAGGTCGAAGGCCGGCCGATGCCGTATTCCTCCAGCGCCTTGACCAGCGCCGCTTCGGTGAAGCGCGGCGGCGGCTGGGTGAAATGCTGCTCGGTGAGGATGCGATCAACCGGCACGCTGTCGCCCGGCTTCATCGCCGGCAGCTTGCGGCCCTCGTCGTCATCTTCGTCGGCCTTGGTGTCCTTGCCTTCCTCATAGACGGCAAGAAAGCCCTGCACGATCACGGTGGTACCGCTGGCGCGGAACGCGTGCGCGTTGCCGGCGGCCAGGTCCACGCTGACCGTGTTGAGCGTGGCCGGGATCATCTGGCAGGCGACGGCGCGCTTCCAGATCAATTCGTACAGCCGGCGCTCGTCGTCGCTGAGATAGCGCGACACCTGCGCCGGCGTGCGCAGCGCCGAAGTCGGGCGGACCGCTTCGTGCGCTTCCTGCGCGTTCTTTGATTTGGTGGTGTAGGTGTTCGGCTTGTCCGGCAGCGAGGCGGTGCCGAAGTCGCGGGCGATCACATCGCGGATTTCGGTCAGTGCGTCCTGCGACAGGTTTACCGAGTCGGTACGCATGTAGCTGATCAGGCCCACCGTGCCCTCATCGCCGATCGCCACGCCTTCATACAGCTTCTGCGCCACCTGCATGGTCTTGCGGGTGGTGAAGCCGAGCTTGCGCGAGGCTTCCTGCTGCAGGGTGGAAGTGGTGAAGGGGGGGGCGGGGCGACGCTTGCGCTCCTTGCTGGCGACATCGGTGACATGCAGGCGACCCTGGGCGGCCTGCTGGATGCGCAGGCGCGCCGCCTCGGCGCTGTCGCCGTCGGTCACGGTGAACTGCTCGAACTTCTGCCCATCGAGCTTGATCAGGCGCGCATTGAAACGCTGCGCCGGGTGCGCGCATTCGGCGTCGATGCTCCAGTATTCGCGGGCGATGAAGGCTTCGATTTCCTCCTCGCGCTCGACGATCATGCGCAGCGCCGGCGACTGCACGCGGCCGGCGGACAGCCCGCGCTGCACCTTGCGCCACAGCACCGGCGACAGGTTGAAGCCGACCAGGTAATCCAGCGCGCGGCGCGCCTGCTGGGCGTCGACCAGGTCCGAGGCGATCGCACGCGGCTGCTGCATCGCTTCCTTGATGGCGCGCGGCGTGATCTCGGTGAAGACCACGCGCTGCATCGGCTTGTCCTTCAGCAACCCGCGCTCCTTGAGGATCTCGGCGATGTGCCAGCTGATCGCCTCGCCTTCGCGGTCCGGGTCGGTCGCCAGGAAGATGTCGTCGGCCGACTTGGCTGCCTTGGCGATCGCCTCGACGTGCTTCTCGTTCTTCTCGATCAGGTCGTACCGCATGGCGAAGCCATTGTCCGGATCGACCGCGCCTTCCTTGGGGACCAGGTCGCGCACATGCCCATACGAGGCCAGGACGGTGAAGTCCTTGCCGAGGTATTTGTTGATCGTCTTGGCCTTGGCGGGCGATTCGACGATGAGCAGGTGCTTGGGCATGTTGGCGTTTTCTTGGGCGGGGCGCCCGGGGGCGGCTAGGGTGGCCTAATTGGCCGGTGGAGGGAAGCGGCGCTGCGCTTGCCCAGACGGCAACGCCCGGGGCAGCGGCCCCGGGCGTCGTCATAGTGGAATCACGCCGGGCAGGGCCGTGTCAAGCCGGGCCGGGCGGAAAAGGACTCAGTGGCCGTGGCCGGCCAGGCCGATCGCCAGGACGCCGATGACCAGGAGCACGGCCAGCAGGAGCAGCAGGCCGTACAGGGACAGGACCACGATCGAGACCACGTCCAGGCCGCGTTTCTGCCGCTCCGGGGTGTCGGTGAAGGCCCAGCGGTCGACCACGATCGTGTCGCAGACCAGGTCGTGCAGGCCCTGCTTGCGCCGGGTGAAGGCGGCCATCAGCAAGCCGATGTAGAGACTCAGGATGCTCAGGTAATAGGCGAACCCGCGGCCCAGGCTGCGGCCGAAGGTCAGGCGCTGGCCGTCGCTTCGGACCACCTTGATCCCGACCGCCAGCTTGCCGGGCGTGGCCATCAGCCGCGAGGCGTGGAAGCAGGTCATGTAGGTCACGGTGACCAGCAGGGCAAAGAGCTGGACCAGCAGCTGCATGATCAGCCAGCCGGCCAGCATGCCGCCGGCATCTTCCTGGCCATGCCCGAGGGCCATGCCGGCGGCCATGCCCAGCGGCAGCGTGATCGGCAGGGCGAGGAGGCCAATGGCAAAGCTGTCGATGATGCTGGCGGCCGCGCGGCGCCAGAAGCCGGCGTACTGCACCCAGGGGGCGGAGACGCCGACAGCGGTGCTGTGGCCATCGGCCGGCACCCAGGCAGTGGGGAGGTCGGAGGCGACAGTCGTCTCGACCTCGGCCCCGGACTGCAGGCCCAGTTCGACCGCCACGGTGGATAGCGGCTGCCATTGGCCCAGGCCCTCGCGCCAGACCAGCGTGTCGGGGGTGATCTCGCCCGCGGCGTAATGGGCGAGGAGGACTTCAGGGTCAACCGGGCCGCGCTGCACATGGGCGGCATCGGCGAAATACCACTGCGTCATTGCGATCTACTCTTCCTTGTGTGCCCACGCCGCGGGCTTAGCCGCGGCATTCCTTCGGCAGGTAACGGTCGTCGATCTCCGAGCTGCAATGCCACTCGCCGGAAGCCGGGTCCAGGTCCAGCCACAGCGCCTTGCCATCGAGCTTGGTCTGGCCGGGTTGCGCAAACACCGCTTCGATGCCGCAATGGCCGTTGTCGAAGCGGCCGATGCGCACGCTGTTGATGCCGTTCTGCGCATAGTTCTCCGCCGCTTCAAACCCGCCTTCGCCGTTGACCGGGCAACGACCCTCGGTGGCATGGAACTCGGCGACGCTGGCACGCAACGGCGTGACCGCCGTGTAGCCCATCGTGACTTTCGCCCGCAGCACGTAATCCTGGTAGGCAGGCACGGCGATCGCGGCGAGGATGCCGATCACGGCGATGACGAGGATGCCCACCACCGCGGCAATGATGCCGGCGATGGCGCAGCCGGACAGGCCCTTGCGCGGCGGGGCGGAAGCGGTAGGTGTCGGTGCGGGGGAAGCGGTGCGGAAAGGCAGGGGCGGCGGGGCGCCATCGGCCGGCGGCGGCAGGCCCAGTTCCAGGGCGAAATCACCCAGTGGCTGCCACTGCGGCATGCCTTCGCGCCAGACCAGCGTATCGAGGCCAATGCGGCCGGATCGATACAGTTCCAGCAGGTTCTCGCCCGCCAGCGGGCCGATCCGCTGGCGGTTGCCCTCGGCGTAAAACCACTCGCTCATTGCCGTATCCCCCGTGCTTCCTTTCGTGGAAGCAATCAGTGTACGGGTTCGGGCTCGTCCACGAACATCTGGGTTTCCATCCAGGCGTAAGCCGCTTCGGCGCCCGGCTGGTTGAACAGCACCATCAGGATGACCCACTTGAGGTCGTCCAGGTCCAGCTCGTCCTGGTCCAGCGCCATGGCGCGATCCAGCACCAGTTCGCGCTGGTCGGCATCGAGGATGCCGTGCTGTTCGAGGAACAGCAGGAAGCCACGACACTCGATGTCGAGCTTGTCCAGTTCCGGTCCGTGATAGATGCGCACCGGGCCATCCACGCGCGGCTTGGCCACGCTCGGACGCTGCTCGGCGAGCGCATCGAGCCAATCGAAGGCCTTGGAGATTTCGGCGGGACTGAAGCCTGCGTGGATCAGGCCGTTCTGAAGCGAATCCCGGTCGCGGACGAGGTCGGCGTCCTCGCTGAAGTAGTGTTCAAACAGGTAAAGCAGTACGTCGAGAATGCTCTCTTTCATTGCCCCTCGGCCTGCGTCAGCGACGCTGTGGAGGTGAAGAAACTAGGGGTTGCGCGTGTATCGGCCGTGCTCGGCCACCACCCTGCCATCCAGTTCCATGGCCAGCAGCATGGAGGACAGCACGGCGGCCGTCAATCCAGTGCGCTGAACCAATGAATCCATAGGGGTTGGGTCGTGGCCCAGTGCCTGCCACAAGCGCTGGTAGTCCGGATCGGCGGGCGCTGGACGCGGGCCGGTATCGGTGCCGGGGCCGTGAATGGGGGCGGCGGGCGGCGACTGCAAGGCCCCGCCTTCGCGTGCGGCGAGGGGGCCGAGAATGGCCAGCACGTCTTCCGGGGATTCGACCAGGGTGGCGCCATCGCGAATCAGGCGATGACAGCCGCGCGCCAACGGATTGCGGATCGAGCCGGGGACGGCGAACACCTCACGGCCGGCCTCCGCCGCCAGCCGTGCGGTGATCAGCGCGCCGGAACGCTGGGCCGCCTCGATGACCACGGTGCCGAGGCTGAGGCCGGCGACGATGCGATTGCGTGCCGGGAAGTGAATCGCAGCCGGGGCGGTGCCGGGCGGGTACTCGCTGACGACGGCACCGGCCTGGGCGATCTGTGCGCGCAATGCTGCGTGGCGGGCGGGGTAGGCCAGGTCCGGCCCGGTGCCCAGCACCGCGACCGTGAGCCCCGGCGGATGTACCAGTGCGCCGCGATGGGCGGCCGCATCGATGCCCGCGGCCAGGCCGCTGACCACCGCCAGGCCGCTCCCGGCCAGGGACGCGGCGAACTGCGCGGCGTGTTCCGCGCCTGCGGCGGTGGGGCGGCGGCTACCCACGATGGCAACGCCCGGATGCTGCAGCAAGGCCGGTTCGCCTTCGACGAACAGGGCGGCGGGCGGTTGCGGCGCTTCTCGCAGCAGGGGCGGGTAGCGCGCGTCCAGCCAGCCCAGCAGGTATCGACCATCGCCGGACAGCCAGGCCTGCGCCCGCGCCATCGCGGCGGCCGAAGGGTGGGCAAGGGCTTCGCGCTGCGCAGGCGAACAGCCCGCTGCACACCAGGCCGCCGGACCTGCGGCCAGCGCCGCACGCGCGCTGCCGTGCATGCGCAACAAACCCACGCGCGCGGCAGGCGGGCCACTGGCAAGGGCAAGCACGAGCAGTGCGATGCGCTCGTCCGCAGGCGGAGAAGGTGAGGCCATGCGTCCAGCGTGGCCCGGAAACAACAACGGCGCCCTAGGGCGCCGTTGCGTTGTGCGATCAGCAAAGTGCGTTACTGCGCGTCCGGATGCCGTACGTTGTAGCCCACCTTGACCGGCTTGACGCCTTCCATGACCAGCGCGTAGCTGACCTTGTCGAAGGTGCGGAACACCATCGCGTGGCCGGCATATTCGTCTGGCACGCCGACCGTGGCCGAGCCACCGGTGAAGCCATCATCGGCGCGCGAGAAGCGCGAGTGATTGATGCGGTCGTTGACGCGACGGCCGTTGCGCCACAGCGAGAACACCGTGCCGTTGTCGATGCCTTCGCGGGCGCCGCCGGAAATGGCGATCACGTCGCGCGGGCCGCCCGAGGTGAAGGTGTCCGCCACCGCCAGCACGCGCAGTTCGGTTTCCGTGGCCTGCGCGGCAGGCGGGTGCGGAATGAACTGCAGGTCGTACGGATGCGCCTCGACCGGCACGATGCGATCACCCGGACGCACTTCGCGGCCGGCATCCTGCAGCAGCAGCGCGGTGGCCTCGACACCGGCCGAAGGCAGGCGGGTGACGGTGCCCACGTTGACCTGGGCCAGCTCGTAGCCGAGGAACTCGTTGCGGCCGCTCGGTGCGATGTAGCTCTTCCAGATGTTGCCGCTGCCCGGGATCACGTCGCCGTTCGGGCTCAGGTCCTGGCTGGGGCGCGGCAGCGCGTAGCTCACCGTGGGTCGCACCACGGCGTAGCGCTGGCCGACCTGGGCGCCGCCCAGGTTCACCACGTAGGCGACCTGCCCGGCGCTGGCACGCAGACGGCTGTCTTCGAGGCTGACCACGTAGGGCAGGCTCTTGAACTCGTCGGTGATGCGCAGGTTTTTCAGGAACGGCTCGATGTCGGCCAGCGGAATCGCGTTGATCGGCGCTTCCTGGCGCGGGCCGGGCTTGACGGCGACGCGATCCAGGTAGGCCAAGCTCAGCACGTCACCCGGATAGATCAGGTGCGGATTGTGCACCTGCGGGTTGGCCTGCCAGATTTCCGGCCACAGCCACGGCTTCTTCAAGAATTTGCCCGCGATATCCCATAGCGTGTCGCCTTTTCTGACGACATAGGTATCCGGGTGATCGCCGGCCATTTCCACGGCAGCGGCGTAGGTCGCGACGGTAAGCATCGCCACGGCGACTACCGTACGAATTCGGTTGAACATGATTGCGCTCTGCCTGATTCCCCAACAGGTTGCCGCACTATAGTTCAGATACCGGGGCAACGCGCAAGCGTTGGCGCTAGAATTGCGACGTCTTGCCGGATTGTCCCGGCGTCCGCACCTCGGGTACCGCCATGGCCCTACTCCCCATTCTTGAGTTTCCCGACCCCCGGCTGCGCACCAAGGCGGCCCAGGTCGACCCGGCCGAGGTCACCACGCCCGGCTTCCAGACCCTGCTCGACGACATGTTCCAGACCATGTACGACGCCCCCGGCATTGGCCTGGCCGCGAGCCAGGTCGACGTGCACAAGCGTTTCATGGTGATCGACATCAGCGAGGAGAAGAACACCCCGCAGGTGTTCATCAACCCGGAAATCGTCGCCAGGGACGGGGGCCAGGTGTACCAGGAAGGCTGCCTGTCGGTGCCGGGCATCTTTGCCGACGTGACGCGTGCCGACACCATCACGGTGAATTACCTCGATCGCCACGGCCAGGCCCAGGTGCTGACCACCGGCGGCTTGCTGGCGGTGTGCGTGCAGCACGAGATGGACCACCTGGAAGGCAAGCTGTTCATCGACTACCTCTCGCCGCTCAAGCGCGAGATGGTGCGCAAGAAGCTGGCCAAGCAGCGCAAGCACGTCGCCTGACGCCTGCGCCGGGCGCGGGGCCCGCGGCTGATCTGCCGGCCCCCCGGCCTTGTCCGCCCCACCCCTGCCGAGTCTTGCCGCCCCCATGAGAATCGTCTTTGCCGGTACGCCGGAATTCGCCGTGCCGTCGCTGCGCGCCGCCGCGCGCCACAACGAAGTGGTCGCGGTATACACCCAGCCTGATCGCCCCGCCGGGCGCGGTCGCGGCCTCACCGCTTCGCCGGTCAAGCTCGAAGCCGTGGTGCGCGGCATCCCGGTGTTCCAGCCTGAAAGCCTGCGCACGCCAGAGGCGCAGGCGCAGTTGCGCGCGCTGGAGCCGGACCTGATGGTGGTGGTCGCCTATGGGCTGATCCTGCCGAAGAAGGTGCTGGCGATCCCGACCTACGGCTGCTGGAACGTGCACGCTTCCCTGTTGCCGCGCTGGCGTGGCGCCGCGCCGATCCAGCGCGCGATCGAAGCGGGTGACGCCGAAAGCGGGGTTTGCCTGATGCAGATGGAAGCCGGGCTGGACACCGGTCCGGTACTGCTTGCCCTGCACACGCCGATCGACGACCAGGACACCGGCGGCCGCCTGCATGATCGCCTGGCCGAGCTGGGCGCCCAGGCCCTGGCCGATGGCCTTGGCCTGTTGCGCGTGGGCCTGAGCCCGGTGCCGCATCCGCAACCGGCCGAAGGCGTCACCTACGCGCACAAGCTCGACAAGGCCGAAGCGCGGCTGGATTGGGCGCAGCCGGCCGAGGTACTGGCGCGCAAGGTGCGTGCCTTCGTGCCGTGGCCGGTGGCCGAGGCGATGCTGGCCGGCGAGCGCTTGCGTATCCATGGCGCCGTGGCCATCGACCAGGCACATGGCCGCCCGCCTGGCAGCCTGCTGCGCGTGACCCGCGACGGCCTGGACGTGGCCTGCGGCGAAGGCGTCTTGCGCTTGCGCGTGGTCCAGCGCGAAGGCGGCAAGCCGATTACCTCGGCCGACTATCTCAACGCGCGCCGTGACCTGGCGGGTTTCGCCGAATGAGTGGGCCCACGCCGGCCGGCGTCGAGGCCCGGGTTGCCGCGGCGCGCATTCTTGCGGCGGTCATCGGCAATGGGCGTTCGCTCAAGGCCGAGTTCGCCGCCGTGCTGCCTGGGCTGGGCGAGTCGCGCGATCGCGCCTTGGTCGAAGCGATCTGCTTTGCCGCGTTGCGCCGACGACCCGCCTATGAGGCCGCCCTGACGCAATGGCTCGAACGCCCGCCGGGCAAGCGCGATGCTGATCTCAAGGGTCTGCTGCTGGCGGGCTTCGCCCAGCTCGATGCGCTGGCCTTGCCGCCGCACGCCGCGTTGTCGGCGACGGTGGATGCCTGCCGCGCGATGGGCCGGCCGCGCCAGGCGGGCATGGTCAACGCCCTGCTGCGCCGCGCCCAGCGCGAAGGCCTGCCGGCGATGACGCCGGAGGCCGCCTGGCCGAAGTGGCTGCGCGACGAGTTGCACCGCGATTGGGCCGATGACGCCGAGGCGATTTTCCGTGCCAGCGCCGAGCCGGCACCGATGTGGTTGCGGGTCAACCGCCAGCGCAACACGACCGAGGGCTACCTGGCCAAACTCGCCGAGGCCGGCATCGCTGCGCAGACCGTGCCCGGACTGGCCGACGCGCTGCGCCTGGACGAGCCACTGCCGGTGGCCCAGCTGCCGGACTTCGCCGAGGGCGCGGTTTCGATCCAGGACGGTTCCGCACAACAGGTGGCCGATGCGCTGCCGCTGGCCGCGGGTGCGCGCGTGCTCGATGCCTGCGCCGCGCCGGGGGGCAAATCCGCGCACCTGCTCGAACGCGAACCCGGCCTGCGCCTGACTGCGCTGGATATCGACCCGCGCCGCCTGCGGCGGGTGACCGAGACGCTCGCCCGTACCGGCCTGGCCGAACACGCGCACGTGTTGGCCGCCGATGCCGCCGACCCGAGTGGCTGGTGGGACGGGGCGCCGTTCGATGCCGTGCTGCTGGACGCGCCGTGCTCGGCCACCGGCATCGTCCGCCGCCAGCCCGACGTGCTGCTGCACCGCCGGGCCGAGGACGTGGAGGCGGTGATCAAGGTGCAGGCGCGCCTGCTCGATGCGGCGTGGCGGATGCTGCGGCCGGGCGGGCACCTGCTCTACACCACCTGCTCGCTGTTGCGCCGTGAAAACGAGCGGCAGATCGCGCAGTTCATCACCCGCACGCCGGGCGTGGAGATCGTGCCGCTGCCCGACGCGTTTGGCCGCGTGGCCGGTGCCGGCCGCCAACGCCTACCCGGCGAGCAGGGCTTTGATGGCTTCTTCTACGCAAGATTGCTGAAGACTTCCTGATCCTCGCGGCTATCATTGCGCCCCATGCGCAAGACGAGCTCGAAGGAATTCTGGCTGCTGGCCATCACCGCGATGCTGGTGATCGGCGCTGGCCTGGGCATGCGGGATCCGTGGCCATCGGATGAACCGCGCTTCGCGCTGGTCGCCAAGCAGATGTTCGAAAGTGGCAACTGGCTGTTCCCGCATCGCGGGATCGAGTTGTACTCGGACAAGCCGCCGATGCTGATGTGGCTGCAGGCCGCCTTCTACGGGCTGCTGCGCGACTGGCGCGTGGCCTTCCTGCTGCCTTCGCTGCTGGCCTCGCTGGCCACCCTGGGCTGCGTCTACGACCTGGGCCGCCGCCTGTGGACGCGCCGGGTCGGCCTGTATGCCGCCTGGGCCCTGTTGTTCACGCTGCACTTCACCTTCCAGGCCAAGAAGGCGCAGATCGATCCGCTGGTGGTGATGTTCATCACCCTGGGCAACTACGGCTTGCTGCGCCACCTGCTGCTCGGGCCGAACTGGCGCTGGTGGACGGCCGGCTGGTTCTTCGCCGGGCTGGGCGTCATCACCAAGGGCGTGGGTGTCATCGCCTTGCTGATGCTGCTGCCCGCGGCCGCGGCCGTGCTGGCCGGCTGGCCGCGCATCCGCATCCACGTGCGCAACCCGCGCTTCTGGCTCGGGCCGCTGGCATTCCTACTGGCGATCGCCTTGTGGCTGGTGCCGGTGGTGATCGCGGCACTGGCCACCGGCGAGCCGGAATATCGCGCCTACCTCAACGACATCCTGTTCCGGCAGACCGCCAAGCGTTACGCGCAGTCGTGGGATCACCCGCAACCGGTCTGGTATCACCTCGGCACGATGGCTTCGATGTGGGTGCCGGTGATCCTGGCCTTGCCGTGGGCGATCCCGGCCTGGTGGCGACGGCTGCGTCGACGCGATGCGCGCTACCTGTTGCCGCTGGCGTGGTGGCTGCTGGTGGTGGTGTTCTTTTCGATCCCCAGCGGCAAGCGCGACGTCTACATCCTGCCGGCGCTGCCGATGTACTGCCTGGCGCTGGCGCCCTTGTTGCCGGGTTTGCTGCGCAAGCGCGGCGTGCAGTGGCTGGTGTTTGCCTTCACCGCCCTGGCCGTGCTGATCAGCCTGGGCGGTGGCCTGGCGATGCTGCTCGGCGATCCGGCCTTCGAGCGCAAATTGCTCGACAACCGTGGCGCCGAAGGCCCGGTGGGCGAGGCCATTGCCTGGATCCTCGTCGCCGCCGGGGCCTGGGGCGTGGCCATGCTGGCCTGGTTGCGCGTGCGTGGTTCGGCGCTCGCGCTGATGTCCTGGCTGGGCGTGACCTGGGTGCTGTACAGCCTGGTCGGTTATCCCGCCCTCAATGAATCCAGCTCTGCAGGCGGCGTGATGCGCGCGGCGGGACAGCGCATCGGCCCGCAGGGCGAACTGGCCCTGGTCGGCTGGAAAGAACAGAACCTGTTGATGGCCGACCGCCCTGCGCAGACCTTCGGCTTCAAGGTGCCCTGGGCCGAGCAGCTCCAGCGGGGCGTGGCCTGGCAGGCGGCCCGGCCCGAGCAGCGCTGGCTGCTGGTGCAGGAACCGGCGCTGCTGGCCTGCATCGATCGGCAGCGGGCTGAGGTGATAGGGGTGGCGAACCGTCGCCGCTGGTGGCTGGTGCCGGCCAGCGCAGTGGTGGCCCCCTGCGTGCCCTCGCCACAGGAGCTGACCCGCGAGCGCCGCGAGCAGGGCAATATCGATGTGGATTGAGGGATCGCACGTGCGCTTTCCAGGCCGGCCGGGTGCCGCATCGACGTTCTCTGGTGCAACGCACGTCCACCCCCAGCATCCAGCCGGCACTCGGGAATGTGAAAAGCCTCAAGTTTCATGCCTTTGCCCGGGCACGCGACTTAGCTGCCGTTCCTGATCGGCTGCCGATCATGCACGCTCCCAAACCGACCCCCGCCGCGCGATGACGATTCTGCACCCCACCCGTCCGGAACTGCCTGCGTTGGCCGATGAAGGCCGCGGGCGCTTCGCCGGGGTCGCCGAATTCGGGCTGTTCGCGTTGCCGGCGTTCGCCGTCACCATGCCCAGCGGGCTGTTCCCGTTTGGCCTGTGCTTGCTGGCCACGACCATCGCCTGCTTCCCCCAGTTCCGTCGCGGCGCGCCGGAGATGGGGCTCAACCTGCGCGCGTTGTGGTGGCTGACCGCCGCCGTGCTGGCGATGTCGTTGTGGTCCGTGCTGTTGTTCGAGCACGGGCTCAAGGATGTGGACAACCGCTCGCGCTTCGTCGTCCTGCCGTGGGCGGCGCTGTGGGTCTATGCCACGCAGCCGCGCCTGGTATGGCTGTGGCGTGGCGCGCTCGCCGGCATCTTCGCCGCGCTCGTGGTGGCGGGCGTGCAGGTGGCGCGCGGTGATCCGCGGGCAGAAGGCTGGACCAACGCAATCGTGCTGGCCGACGTGGTGCTGGTGCTGATGGTGCTGGCGGTGTTCTGCCGCCCGCGCGGGCGCTGGATCTGGGTGGTGCCGGCGCTGATCGCCGGCTGCGTGACCATCGTGCTCAGTGGCAGCCGCGGCGTCTGGCCGGCGCTGCTGTGCCTGCTGGTGATCGTGGCGATGGGTGCGCGCTGGCGTGATGGCCGTACCCGTCTGCTGATCTTCGCCGGTGCCGCGGCCATCGCCGCGACGGTCGTGCTGACCGTGCCGGCGCTCACCGACCAGATGCGCATTGGCGAACTCCAGCGCGACATGCAGCGCTACGAAGTGGGCGATGCCGACTCCTCCGCCGGTGCGCGCATCGAGCGCCTGCACGTGGCGTACGACACCTTCATCGAGCATCCGCTCACCGGCATCGGCGTGGGCCACTTCGATGACGCCATGCGACGCCTGCCCGAGTGCAACACCGACCAGTGGGTCGAGCGCTGCCACCTCGGCCACGCGCACAACGATCTGGCGGAGTGGGGCGCGACCCAGGGCATCCTCGGCATCGCCCTGCTGCTGGCCGTGTACGGCGTGCCGTTGTGGCTGCTGGTGCGCCTGCACCGGCGCAGCGGCGTGAAGCGCTTCCGTGGCCCGGCTGCCGCCGGGATCATGGTGGTGGCCAGCTACGTGCTGTGCGGCCTGACCCAGTCGATGTTCGCGCACCAGGTCACCGCCAGCTTCTATGTCGCCCTCGTCGGCACCTTGATCGGCCTGGCCACGCGTGAGGCCGAGCGCGCCGCCGGCGGCAACACCGCTCAGGCCTGATCGCGCGCCTGCGGTATCGGGCGGGCAGGGTCGGCCACCGGCTGGCCGTGCTGCAGCAGCCACAACATGATCGATTTCTGCCGCACGTAATTGGCGCGCACGTAGGCGTACACCAGCCCGCGCCAGCCATCCAGGAAGCCGGCCCGCAGCAGGTAACCACGCCAGAAGCGCCAGGCCGGCGCCAATACCAGCTTGGACCAGGACGCGCGCTTGCCGCGGGCGAACTCGTACTCGGCCATCATCCGGGCGTAGCGCTGGGTCTTGGCCAACTGTTGCTCGAGCGAGCGATAGGGGAAGTGGATGAGGTCGCCGCGCAAAAGGGCGACCGGTCCTTCGACGCTGGCCGCTTCGTGGATCTCGCGCTTGCCGCGCCAGCCGCCGCGGCGGCGGTCGAACAGGCGCAGCACGCGATCCGGATACGCATTGCCGTGGCGCAGGAAGCGGCCGAAGTAATCCGAGAGCCGGGCAAAGCGGTAGCCCGCTGCGCCGACGAAGCCGGCATCGCGGGCGGCGATGATCGCCGAGCGCAATTCGTCGCTGACGCGTTCGTCGGCATCCAGGCACAGCACCCAGTCGTGGTGGGCCTGGGCGACGCAGAAATCCTTCTGGCTGCGGAAGCCATCGAACGCTCGTTGCAATACCCGTGCGCCGCGCGCTGCGGCCATCGCGGCGGTGTCGTCGGTGGAGTAGGAATCCACCACCACCATCTCATCGCAGAAGGCCAGCGAGGCCAGGCAGTCGCTTATGCGGTCGGCCTCGTTGAACGCGATAATGCAGGCGGAGATGCGAGGCCGTTCGGATGGAGCGGTCATTGAGGACATGAGATGGCCGATTACCTGCTGTTCGCAACGGAGCGTTACGCGCTGCCTATTCTGGCGCCTCTGGCGCGGTCATTACAGGCCAGCGGGCAGTCGGTGTCGGCCTGGTTCGAGGATGGTGCGCGCGGCGCGTCGCTGCCGGACGTGGCATCGGTGGACCTGCGCGGCGCACTGGCCATGCGCCCCCGCGCGGTGTTCAGCGCTGCCAACTGGGTGCCCACGTTCCTCTCCGGCGCCAAGGTGCAACTGTTCCATGGCTTCAACGTGCAGAAGCGCGAGGACAACCGGGGCCACTTCCGCGTGCGCGGCCTGTTCGACCTGTATTGCACCCAGGGTCCGGCGACCACCGCGCCGTTCCGCGCGCTGGCCGAACGGGAAGGCCACTTCGCCGTGGCCGAGACCGGTTGGCCGAAGCTCGACCCGTTGTTCAGCGATGACGGCGGCGACAGTGCTCGCCTGCGCGCGCCGGCGCAAGGCCGGCCGGTAATCCTGTTCGGCTCCACCTTCACCGAACGCCTGAGCGCAGCGCCCCTGCTGCATGACGCCATCGCCGCCGACATCGCCCGCGGCGAGCGCTACTGGCTGCTGACCCTGCATCCGAAGTGCCCACCGGCGCTGTTCGAACGCTACCGCGCGCTGGCGGGCGCCAACGCGCAGTTCGTCGAGCCGGAACAGGTGATGGCCGCGCAGCGCGCCGCCGATGTGCTCGTCTCCGATACGTCATCGATCGTTTCCGAATTCGTGGTCCAGCACAAACCCGTGGTGACCTTGCGCAACCGCGCGCCCAAGCCGCACATGATCGATTTCGATGACCCGGCGCTGCTGCCGCAGATGCTGGCGCAGGCGCTGGCACCGCCGCCAGCGCTGATGGCCGAGATCGTCCGCTATGCCGACGACATCCACCCGTATCGGGATGGCCTGTCGTCGGAGCGCGTGATCGCCGCGACCGAAGATTTCATCGCCGGAGAGATGGGCGCGCTACGACGCAAGCCGCTGGGCGCCCTGTGGCGCGGGCTGCAGATCCGTCGCGAGCTGGGCTATTGGGGACCGGCGCAGCGCTGAATCACCAGCGCATCGGGCGTCGTGCCAGGCGCGCGGCGAGCCGCTCGTGCAGGGCAGTGGCCTGCGCCAGCGGCAGCAACTGCAGGCGCAGCGCCGGGCCGCTGCCATGGGCGCCGGCGGTGTCCAGCCACAGGGAGGCGGTGCCGCACAGCCGGTCCAGCGGCGAACGCGACAACTGCAGGGCTTGCAGCTTGTCCAGCTCGGCCATGCGCCACCAGCGATTCCACCAGCCGCCGCGCACCACGATGCGCTCGTCATCGACCGCCCAGCCCATGCGCACGACCTGCCGGTACGCGGCGAACAGCGACCACGGATACCACGCCAGCAGGGCCCAGCCCCAGGGGCCAAGATGCCAGGCCAGGGTGGCCGCCGCCGGCAACAGCCACACCGCGTGCAGGGACAGGCGCCAGCCTTGCGCATGCACGACCGGCATCCATTGCGCCGGCGGCCATGCGGCATGGGGCAGCAGCTCGGCCACCAGGGCATCGCAGGCCTGCACGGTGGCGATCGGGGCCACGTCGCGAAAGGCGCGGCCGTGCTCGTCATGTTGCTGCGAAGCGGCGATATCCACTTGCAGGCGACGACGACGCAGCAGGCGATGCAACAGGGTTTCGCGCAGCGTCCAGGCCTGGATGCGCCGGCGCGTGGTGCTGGTGCGGATGCGCGTGAGCAGGCCGCGCTCGACCGTGAGGCGGCGCTCGGCCTCGCTCAAGGTGAAGCCGTGGTATTGCACGAGCGCCAGTACGACCGAGAGCGCACGCATCGTGGCCAACAGCAGCAACAGCAACGCGAGCGCCGCGACGGCGGTGGCGACCAGGCCAGGATGCAGGCCATTGACGAAACGATAGGCCTGTTCGCCGTTGTCGGTAATGAAGCGCGTCACCGAGCGCTCCGGGAACGCCTGGTACAGCACGCCGAACGCGGCTGCGACAACCACCATGCCGCGATTGGAGACCAGGCCCAGCCGGATCACTTCGGCCGTCGGCAGTTTCAGCAATACGCGCGCAGTGGCGGCCTCCTGCGGCGGAATGCCTGTCTCCGCAGACGCCGCTGGCGAGGGCGCCGGGCGACTGGCCTGGCGCACGCGCTGCTCCAGCGCCAGTGCCCGATCCATGCGCAGCACGCGCATCTGCGCTTCGGGCCGTGCGCCGCCGGCCGACTCCAGCCGCACTTCGGCCACGCCGAACAGGCGGTGCAAGACACTCTGGTGCAGCGCGACGTTGTGGATGCGCGCGTAGGGGATGTCGCGCCAACTGCGCTCCAGCAGCCCGCTGCGAATGTGGATCGCATCCGGTCCGAGGCGATAGCGGTAGGTGAGGTACTGCATCAACGAGATCGCCACCAGCACGCCGATCGCCGCGCCGCTGGCGAGCAGCCCGATGTGGTCGTCGCGATCGCCGCGCTGGCCGAAGAAGACCAGCGCCACCAGCGGAATGAAGAACTGTCGCGCCTGTTGCAGCAGCACGAACAGCCACGACCACGGGTGCAGGCGCAGCTCGTGTTGATCGGCGGCTGGCGTGCTCACAAGGCGTCGTCGTCCTGGTCGAGCTGGCGCGACAGGCGTTCGCGCAGGCGCTCTGCGTCCTCCACCGCCAGGCCAGCGAGGTTCACTGCCCCGAAACGGCTGCCCGCCGTATGCACGACGAGCGTGGAGAGTGCGAAGAGCCGTTCCAGCGGCCCCCGACGCAGGTCCAGGTGCTGTACGCGGCTGGCCGGCACCCGGGTTTCGGATTGCCACAGATTGCCGCGACGCACCGCTAGGCCCTGCGCATCGAGCAGCCAGCGCACGCGGCGTCGGCGACGGAACACCAGCCCGCCCAGCAGCAAGGCCACGCCGAACACGACCAGCAGGGTGAGTGGCCAAGACACCGAAAAACGATTGCCGAACTGCAGCGAGATGCCGCCGACGAGGCAGGGCACCAGCACGCCGAGCGTGGTCATCGCGCCGCTGAGGATGGCCCCGCGCAGCGGCAGGGCTTGCCATCCGGGCGCGGTCGGGGGGATCGGATCGGACGACGACGGCGAAGGTTCGGACACGTCAGGAGCGCCTGGTCAGGAGGCGCCAGCATAGCGGCGCCGTGGCCGGCGCCGGAAACGCGGCTTACTGCGAGGCGAGGATCAGCGCGTCCACGTCGAGCGCATGGCCCGCACGGGCGGCCTTGGTGCGCAGGTATTGCTCGTTCTCGGCGGTGATCCCGCCCGTGACCGGGATGCGCTCGACCACCTCGATGCCGGCCGCGCGCAAGCGCTCGACCTTGCTCGGGTTGTTGGTCAACAGGCGGATGCGGGTGATGCCCAGTCCGTGCAGCATCGCCACCGCGCTGCCGTAGCGGCGTTCGTCCGGGCCGAAGCCGAGCTGGGCGTCGGCATCGATGGTGTCCAGGCCGGCGTGCTGGTAGCCGTAGGCACGCATCTTCGCCGCGATGCCGGTGCCGCGACCTTCCTGGTCCAGGTACAGCAGCACGCCGCCGCCCAACGCCTTGAGCTTGGCCAGGCCATGGCGCAGCTGGTCGCCGCAATCGCACTTGAGCGAGCCGAACAGATCGCCGGTGAGGCAGGACGAATGCACGCGCACCGGCACCGGCTGCGAGAGATCGGGCTGGTCCACCAGGATCGCGACCTGGTCGCGCTGGGCCACGCCGCCGCGAAACACGGCGAATTCGCTCATGCCGACATCGCGCAACGGCACTGGGGTTCGGGTGACCAACTCGTAAGCCTTGGCCGCGGCGCGCGAGCAGCCGGCGTCCAGGTCTTCCAGCGCCAACCACTGGCAGCCGGCGAAGGCCTGGTCTTCGCCTTCGGCCAGCTCGACGGCCAGTACCGCCGGCAGCAGCAGGCCCAGACGGGCGATTTCGGCGGCACCGGCATCGAGGGCATCGCCGCCCGCGTGCGTGCTGGGCACCTTCGCCTGGCGCAGATAGGCCAGTGCAGCCAGATCGTCGTAGGAAACACCGGCCAGCGGCACGCGCACGCCCTGCGGCGCATGCAGGCCGAGCACCGCGGCGCGGGTCGGGGTGAGGAACAGATAGTGACGCTGCTGCGAGGCCTGGGCGAAGGCGGCATAGCTGTGCGCGGTGCTGCTGTCGAGCGCCATCACCGCCCGGATTTGCCCGGGGCCGTCGCGCAAGACCACCGGACGCCCCGCGCGCAGCTCCGAGGCGGCGCGCTCGCAGCGGATGGCAGCCGGATCGCCGAAGGGGTCGGGACGGGAAGAAGAGGTGGAGGAGGTATCCATGGGTTCCCTGATGGGGGTGGGCAGGGGGCGTTCAATGCCGCCGATCGCGCTGGAACAGGCCGTCGCGGCGGTGGCATCAATCCAGGTCAGTGCGGATGGCGTTCGGTCGCGTACGGGTTCGCTTCGCCACTGCCGGGCGGGCGCAGCGTGTAGCGTTTGTAGGTCCACTGATACTGCGTGGGATCGCGGCGGGCGATGCGTTCCAGGCCGGCATTGAGCGCCGTGGCGGCCACGACCGGGTCCGGGTCGGCGACGGCGGGTTCGGCCGGCTCCACATGCAGCGCGTAGTGGAGATTATCGTCCAGTCGCTCCACCCAGCCGTACAGCACGATGGCGCCGGTGCGCTCGGCGAGACGGTTGACCAGGGTCATGGTCAAGGCCTGCATGCCGAAGAACGGTGCGAACACGCCGTCGCCCATTTTCGGCTGCTGGTCCGGGAGGATGCCGACCGCGCCGCCCTCCTTGAGCACCTTGAACAACTGGCGCACCGCCGGGCCTTCGGCGCGCACCTGGCGCACGTTGTCGGCGCCGCGCGCGCGCTGCAGGAAGCCGTCGACCACCGGCGAATCCGGTGGCCGGTAGACGATGGCGATGGGACCGCGTTCGGACAGCCACTGGTTCAACAGTTCCCAGTTGCCGAAGTGCGGCGCGGCGACGATGACGCCACGGCCGGAAGCCAGGGCCGCGTCGTACAGGTCCTGCCCGTGGCGTTCGCGCAGGCGGGCGAGGTTCTCGGCCCGCGGGCGGGTCCAGGTGCGCAGCATTTCGAAGGTCTGCCGAGCGGTGGAGCGCAGGATGACCGGATGCAGGGCATCGCGTTCGGCCGGGCTCAGCGCCGGATAGGCCAGTTCGAGGTTGCGGCGGACCACGCGGCTTTCGCGCGCGTCCAGGCGCAACCAGGCCCAGGCCAGGGCATCGGCCAGCGCGCGAAGGCACGGCCAGGGCAGGCGGCCCAGCAGGGCGGCGGTCCGGAACAGTATCCCGGCTCGGAGATCGGCATTCATCCGCGCAATTCTAAACGGGCAGGTGGCGGCGGTTTCGTTGCGCGTGGCGCGGGTGCCGTGGCGCATCCGCGCAGATGACAATCCCCGCCGCCTTGGAGGATGCTGCCCGCCCGACTTCCCGAGGAACGCCATGCTCGCCCTGATCCAGCGCGTCACCCAGGCCCAGGTCGAGGTGGACTCGGAGGTGGTCGGGCGGATCGGCCCGGGCCTGCTGGCCCTGATCGGCATGGAGCCCGGCGATACCGAGGCCATGATCCGGCGGATGGCCGAGCGGCTGCTGGGGTACCGGGTCTTTGCCGACGAGGCCGGCCGAATGAACCGTTCGCTGGCCGACACCGGCGGCGGGCTGCTGCTGGTCAGCCAGTTCACCCTGGCGGCGGATACCGCCTCCGGCATGCGCCCCAGCTTCACCACGGCCGCACCCCCGGCCCAGGCTGAACGCGGGTTCAACCTGCTGGTGTCGATCTGCGGCGAAAAACACGTCAAGGGGGTGGAAACGGGTCGCTTTGGTGCCCACATGGTGGTCAGCCTGGTCAACGACGGCCCGGTCACGTTCCTGCTCAGGCCCTGACCCCGCGTCGGCCTGTCCTGGCGCGGCGCATTCCCGCCTCATCCGGCAGACGGGAGCAGTCGCTGGTATAATGCTAGGTTCTCTCTCATTCCTTCCAGCCGGTGGCGCGAGCACTCATGGCCAACGAACGTCCTGCCCAGCAATCCGACATCAAGCAACTGATCAGCAAGGGCCTGGAACAGGGCTACCTGACCTACGCCGAAGTCAACGACCACCTCCCGGACGACCTCGTCGACCCGGAGCAGATCGAAGACATCATCGGCATGATCAATGGCATGGGTATCGACGTCCACGAAGTGGCGCCGGATGCCGAGACCCTGCTGCTCAATGACGGCAACACCGGCAACCGCGAGGTGGATGACACCGCCGCGGAAGAAGCCGCTGCCGCCCTGACCGCCCTGGATACCGAAGGCGGCCGCACCACCGACCCGGTGCGCATGTACATGCGCGAGATGGGCACGGTGGAATTGCTGACCCGCGAAGGCGAAATCGCCATCGCCAAGCGCATCGAGGAAGGTCTGGGCCAGGTCCAGGCCGCCCTGGGCACGTTCCCGGCGTCGATCGAGCTGCTGCTCTCGGATTACGAACTGCACAAGGAAGGCAAGAAGCGCCTGGCCGAGGTCATCGTCGGCTTCAACGACCTGATCGAAGAAGCCCCGGCGCCCGAGCCGGAGTTGGTGGCCGCCGACGCCGAGGCCGATGACGACGCCGACGACGAAGAAGTGGAAGGCGAGGGTGCCGAGGAAGAAGCTGGCCCGGTCGGCCCGGACCCGGTCGAAGTGGCCGCGCGCATGGGCGCGATGGCCGACGAGTTTGCCAAGTTCAAGAAGGCGTACGCCAAGTACGGCGCCGAGCACAAGAACGTCACCAAGTTGCGCGAAGACGTCGCGGCGATCTTCGTCACCCTGAAGCTGCCGCTGCCGCTGACCGACGTGCTGGTGCGCCAGATGCGCGAAGTGCAGAACGCGATCAAGGACCATGAGCGCCGCGTGCTGCACCTGTCGACCAACGTCGCCAAGATGCCGCGCAAGGACTTCATCCGTTCCTGGGAAGGCAACCAGACCAACCTGGAGTGGGTGGAAGACGCGCTCAAGCGCAAGCAGAAGTGGTCTTCGGCCCTACGTGACGTCAAGGACCAGATCATTGCCGAGCAGCAGGCCACGCTGGACCTGGAGAAGGCCAACAGCCTGACCCTGGCCGAGATCAAGGAAATCAGCCGTGCGATGGCCTATGGCGAAGCCAAGGCGCGCAAGGCGAAGAAGGAGATGGTGGAGGCCAACCTGCGCCTGGTGATCTCCATCGCCAAGAAGTACACCAACCGCGGCCTGCAGTTCCTGGACCTGATCCAGGAAGGCAACATCGGCCTGATGAAGGCCGTGGACAAGTTCGAATACCGCCGCGGTTACAAGTTCTCGACGTATGCGACATGGTGGATCCGCCAGGCGATCACCCGTTCGATCGCCGACCAGGCGCGCACCATTCGTATCCCGGTGCACATGATCGAGACGATCAACAAGCTCAACCGCATTTCCCGCCAGATGCTCCAGCAGTTCGGCCGCGAGGCTACGCCGGAGGAGCTGGCCAAGGAAATGGACATGCCCGAGGACAAGATCCGCAAGGTGATGAAGATCGCCAAGGAGCCGATCTCGATGGAAACCCCGATCGGCGACGACGAGGATTCGCATCTGGGCGACTTCATCGAGGACACCAACGTGGAGTCCCCGATCGACAACACGACCAACATCAACCTGTCCGAGACGGTGCGTGATGTGTTGGCCGGGTTGACCCCGAGGGAGGCCAAGGTGCTGCGCATGCGCTTCGGCATCGACATGAACACCGATCACACGCTGGAAGAAGTGGGCAAGCAGTTCGACGTGACCCGCGAGCGTATTCGCCAGATCGAGGCGAAGGCGCTGCGCAAGCTGCGTCATCCGAGCCGCTCGGAGCAGCTGCGCAGCTTCCTGGATATTGATTGATCCGGGCTTGAGCCAGGCAAGAAATGGAAGCCCCGCGAAAGCGGGGCTTTTTCTTTGCCTTCTCCCTTCGGGAGAAGGTGCCCCGAAGGGGCGGATGAGGGTGGCTCACGCAACTGAAAAACCGCTGCATCACGGCCGACAACTGGATCACTTGAATCGGTAAACTTGGCAGGCTGCGGTGCAAGGCCGCACGCCGATGCGGGCCTATAGCTCAACGGTTAGAGCAGGGGACTCATAATCCCTTGGTTCCAGGTTCGAATCCTGGTGGGCCCACCAGTAGTTGCAAGGCCTCAAGCCGATTCGCTGGAAGATCTACCAAGGGCCAGGTACGGTCTAGGTACACCAGTTCTGCGTACCTAGGCTGTGGCCACGTTCGTAAAGAACCCAAAGGGAAGTTCGAAGGCGGTCATCCGTAAGCATGGGTGGCCCACCGTAGCTAAGACGTTTCGCACGAAGCGCGACGCCGAGGACTGGGCCCGTCGGACCGAAGAAGAGATGATCCGCGGCGTCTACATTCGGCGAAGCTCGTCGGAACGCCTCACTTTCCACGCGGCGCTCGATCGTTACCTGGCCGAGGTGACGCCTACCAAGAAGCCGGCAACTCAGCAGGCGGAAGTGCTCAAAGCGAAGCGGTTGCGTGAGTTCTTCGGCGACTACTCGCTGGCGGCGGTTACGCCCGAGCTGGTTGCCCGCCACAGGGATGAGCGCCTCTCGGAGCGAGTACAGCGCGCGCGTGGCAGCGGAGCTGGTGAGACCATCAAGCCCAACAACGTTCGCCTCGAGCTGGCCCTCCTGAGCCGCTTGTTCACGATCGCCATCAAGGAATGGCAACTAGCCCTTATCCAGAACCCGGTCGCGAACATCCGCAAGCCGAAGGTGGGTGCGGGGCGTGATAGGCGGCTCACCAGCCAGGAAGAAGCGCGTCTCGCTGATGCAATGAGCAATTACTCAAACCCGATGCTGGGCTGAATCTTCAAGATCGCGATTGAGACAGGGATGCGCTCCGGCGAGATCGCTGGGTTGAAGATGCGGCAAGTTGACCTTCAGCGACGGGTCGTTCGCCTGGCGAACACTAACAACGACGGTGCTCGAACCGTTTCTCTATCGAAAGTCGCCACCTCGACACTTCGCGACGCCGTGGGCAACCCGGCCAGGCCGAAGGGCTGGACGACTCGGCCGACCGGGTGTTCCTGGTCGCCACGTTGGCCATGTGCTTCAAGGATCAGGATCCACAGAAGATCGCTGACCGGTATGGGATCGATCGGGAGATGATCGAAGACATCCAGGGAGCAGAGATCGAGAGATTGCCCCCGGCAACACTTCGGGAAATTCTTGCTGCCATCGAGGCAGATGGTGAAAGCCATAGTTGACGCGATTATTCACCCGTTGGTCCGGCAAGCCAACGCTAGGATCTACTTCAGTGATGCAATGATGCAATGATGCAAAGGCAAGTTGATAGTGTGCGTAGTTTTTCATGAAATCGCGCAGAATTGCGTAGGTTTGCATCGGTTCGCGAATCTGGCCTATGACGTGCGGGCGCTTGCACAAAATTGCATCAGAAGAGACGGCAAGATGTGTGTTGTACCGATACGCGCGGCGCGCGAGCCGGTACAACACCGTGTCTTACTCGCCTTCGGCTCGACGACGTGCAAGGATGGTTCGTGCCGAAACGAGCGTGGACCAGGTAGGCGGATCAGTGAAGCGCGCTAGGAATGTGTGGGATGACTTGGTTCTCAGTCCCGAAGAGGCTGACGATATTTCCAGTCGTTCCGACTACATCATCATCCTTTCCGACTACTTCGAAGGGTTGGATCCACAAGCGATTAGGGACCGCTACGGGCTCGATCCGAGCGTCGTTGCCGACATACAGGCCGGGCGATCGACCGGTTGCCGATGTCCTTGCTTGAGCCCGTCATGGCAGCAGTAGTAGGGGTAGAAGGGTCCCTACCCACGACGGATAGCGAGGCGCGCTGTCGCGGATCGCAGGCAGGGCGACCCGCTCGCTTCAGGGTGCCGACTGCGGGGAGGCTGGCCAGGGAGGAGCTAGGCGCCCACATCTGGAGCCGCGGCCACCCTGGTGCTCACCTCCCCGTGACTGCCTTTGTCGGGGATACTAGGGCGATTGGCACCGGCAGAGCATAGCGTCTTGCCGCCCCTAGGAAATCCGAGCTGTCGAATGAACCAAACTGCGCTTTCGTCCTTCATCTGGTCCGTCGCCGACCTACTCCGCGGCGACTACAAGCAGTCCGAATACGGCAAGGTCATCCTGCCCTTCACCGTCCTGCGCCGACTGGACTGCGTGCTGGCGCCGACCAAGGCCAAGGTGCTGGCCGAGCACGCGAAGAAGACCGCCGCTGGTGTCAACCCGGACCCGTTCCTTCAGCGCCTGGTGGGCGAGGCGAAGTTCTACAACACCTCGCCGCTGGACCTGACCAAGCTGCTCGGCGACCAGGACCATATCCGCCAGAACCTCTACGCCTACGTGCAGGGCTTCTCGCCTGCCGCGCGCGACATCTTCGAACGCTTCGACTTCTTCACCCAGGTCGAGCGCCTGGCCAAGGCCAACTTGCTGTACCTGATCACCGAGAAGTTCGCCAACATCGACCTGCACCCGCAGCGCGTGGACAACGCGCAGATGGGGCATGTGTTCGAGGAACTGATCCGCAAGTTCGCCGAGCTCTCCAACGAGACCGCCGGTGAGCATTTCACCCCGCGTGAAGTGATCCGCCTGATGGTCAACCTCATCTTCATCGAGGACGACGACGTGCTCACCCCTGGCAACGCCGTGGTGCGCACCGTCTACGACCCCACCGCCGGCACCGGCGGCATGCTGTCGGTGGCCGCCGAACACCTGCTGGCGCACAACCCGGCCGCCCGCCTCACCCTGTTCGGGCAGGAGCTCAACGACGAGTCCTACGCCATCTGCAAGGCCGACATGCTGATCCGCGGCCAGCCGGTGGAGAACATCGTCGCCGGCAACACGCTGTCGGAAGACGGCCACGCCGGCCGCAAGTTCGACTACATGCTGTCCAACCCGCCCTTCGGCGTGGAGTGGAAGAAGGTCGAGAAGACCGTGCGCAACGAACATGAGCAGCAAGGCTACGCCGGCCGCTTCGGCCCCGGCCTGCCGCGCGTGTCCGATGGTTCGATGCTGTTCCTGCTGCACCTGGTGTCGAAAATGGCGCCGGTGGTGGACGGCAAGGGCGGCAGCCGCTTCGGCATAGTCCTCAACGCCTCGCCGCTGTTCACCGGCGGCGCCGGCAGTGGCGAGAGCGAGATCCGTCGTTACCTGCTGGAAAACGACCTGGTGGAAGCCATCATCGGCCTGCCTACCGACATGTTCTACAACACCGGCATCGCCACCTACGTGTGGATCATCAGCAACAAGAAGCCCGCCGCGCGTCGCGGCCAGGTGCAGCTGATCGACGCAGGCAGGTTCTGGCAGAAGATGCGCAAGAGCCTGGGCAGCAAGCGCAAGGAAATGGGCGAGGCGCACATCGCCGACGTCACGCGCCTGTTCGGCGACTTCGCGCAGGCCGACCTGGCGACGGTGTTCGACGCCAGCGGCAAGGAAGCCGACCGCCACGTCCTGCGCGACGGCGACGCCGAACCCGCCGTGCCGGAAGGCGGGAAGCTCAAGCGCGCACCGCTGTCGCGCTGCTTCAAGAACGAAGCCTTCGGCTACACCACCATCACCGTCGAACGCCCGCTGCGCGACGACGCGGGCAAGGTCGTCGTCATCGAGAAGGGCAATCAGAAAGGCAAGCCGCAACCCGACAGCAGTCTGCGCGACACCGAGAACGTGCCGCTGGGCGAGGACATCCAGGCCTACTTCGAACGTGAAGTGCTACCGCACGCGAAGGACGCGTGGATCGACGAAGGCAAGAGCAAAGTCGGCTACGAGATCCCCTTCAACCGCCACTTCTACGTCTTCGAAACGCCGCGCAGCCTGCACGAGATTGATGAGGAACTGAAAGCGGTGTCGGTCAACATCATGCGGATGCTGGGGGAGTTGGCGGAATGAGTTTGCCGAGGTATGCAGAGTACAAGAAAGGAGACATCCCTTGGCTTGGATATGTTCCTGGGAATTGGGGGGTTCAGCGTTTCAAATGGCTAGTCGAGCGCAACGATGGTGGCGTTTGGGGTGATGACCCGAGTGGTAACGATGACACGATCGTCCTCCGCTCTACAGAGCAAACTGTCGACGGGCGTTGGCAGATTGACGAGCCAGCTAGAAGGAGCCTTACAGAGAGGGATCGACTTGCGGCCATATTAGAAGTCGGTGACTTGCTGGTCACGAAGTCAAGTGGCAGCGCATTGCATATCGGTAAGACGACGTTAGTTACTGAGGACGTCGCAGCTTTAGGCGCGTGCTATTCAAACTTCATGCAGCGCCTTCGTCTTGAAGCGCGACTCCTTCCAAAACTCGCTTGGTACATTCTCAATAACGGCATTGCCCGTACGCAGCTTGATCTCCTATCGAACTCCACAACCGGCCTAGCCAACCTCAATGGCGGCATCATCGGTGAGCTGCTACTTGCCCTGCCGCCTTACAAAGAGCAAGCCAGCATCGTCGCCTTCCTGGATCGTGAAACCACCAAGATCGATGCTCTAGTCGCAGAGCAGGAGAAGTTGATCGCGCTGCTGGCCGAGAAGCGCCAGGCCACCATCTGCCACGCCGTCACCCGTGGCCTCAACCCCGACGCCCCAATGAAGGACTCCGGCATCCCATGGCTGGGTGAAGTGCCTGCGCATTGGTCGGTAAAGCGAATCAAGCACGTGACTATTCTCTTCGAACAAGGTTGGAGTCCTCAGTGCGAGAGCTATCCCGCTGAGGCTCCTGATGAGTGGGGAGTTCTGAAAGTCGGCTGCGTAAACAATGGAGTGTTCAGTCCGTGGGAGAACAAGAAGCTCCCCGATGATCTAGCGCCCGTTCCCGCATACTCGCTAAAGAAGGGCGATTTACTGGTTTCGCGCGCCAACACTCGTGACTTGGTTGGGAGCGCGGCAGCCGTGCTCGAAGACCACCCCAACCTTCTCCTGTGCGACAAGCTGTACAGACTTCGCCTTGATCAAGAGGAGTGCGACTCCAGCTTTCTCGCGGCCTACTTGGGGTCGAGTAGAGCGCGCTCGCAGATTGAGCTTGGCGCTACCGGCGCCAGCAGCTCGATGCTAAACATTGGCCAGTCTGCAATTCTCGACTTGGATGCGCCGCTGCCGCCAATCGAGGAGCAAGCAGAAATCATGTCGTTTCTGGACATGGAGCTTGGCAAACTGAAAGAACTGAGAGATCGGTCTAATCAGACCATCGCACTGCTCAAAGAACGCCGCAGCGCCCTAATCACCGCCGCTGTCACCGGCCAAATCGACGTGCGCGGCCTGGCTGCGGCGTGACCGCATTCCCTCATCAACCATTTGAAGCCGCCGATGCCCATCTTCCGCGTCACCGAATCCAGTCTGCAGCGCGTTGCCGAAACCACCTTCTCTGCAGAAAAGCTGCTTGAACGTCGCGACTTGCAACGCCTGCTGCGCGCGGACATCACGCCGCTTGGCGACGAGTTGCTGGTGATCGCCGAGGAGTTCTCCGACTGGGATGCGAGCCAGCGCCGCATCGACCTGCTGTGCATCGACCGTGACGCGCAACTGGTCGTCGTCGAGCTCAAACGGACGGAGGATGGTGGCCACATGGAGCTGCAGGCCATTCGCTACGCTGCGATGGTGTCGAGCATGACGCTGGAGCGTGCCGTCGCCGTGTATGCCCGCACGCTGTGCGGCGAGGATGCGGAAGGGCGGGCACTGCGCGCAATGCTGGAGTTCCTCGACATCAGCTCCCTGGACGAAATACCGGGCGCGCTCGAAGTGCGCATCGTGCTGGTGGCAGCGGACTTCTCGACCGAGCTCACGACCTCGGTGATGTGGTTGAACAGTATGGGTCTGGACGTGGTTTGCGTTCGCCTCAAACCTTACCGGCTGGATGGGCAGGTGCTGCTCGACGTCAGTCAGATCATCCCGTTGCCGGAGGCCAAGGACTATGTGGTGCGCGTGCGCGAGCAGGCGCAGGAACAGCGAAAGGTCACTAACGAGCGCCAGCAGGTGTTGCGCCGCTTCTGGTCGCAGTTCATCGATCGCTCGAAGCCGCGCACGAGCTTGTTCGCCAATCGCACGCCCACCTCGGACCATTGGCTGAGCGCGGGCGTCGGGCGGTCCGGCTTTGCCCTCAGCGTCAGCCTTGCCCAGCAGTTCTCGCGGGTGGAGGTGTATATCCGCCTGCCGGGCGACGACGGCGAGCGCAGCACGCGAGCCTTCGAAGCGTTGCTCGCCCGGCGCCAGGCAATCGAGGCTCGGTTCGGCGGTGACCTGGACTGGCAGGCCCTTCCTGAGCGCGCGGGCTCGCGCATCTGCGTCGAACTCCCCCGCGGCTGGCGGACGCCGGAAAGCGAATGGCCCGCGCTGCAGGACGAACTGCTGGAGCTCGGCGTCCGCCTGGCGGATGCCCTGCGCGAACCCATCCAGAGCGTGGAAGCATGAGCATCAGCTCGTCCCGGGCCCCTTGCTCGCCCGTTGCCCAACAGGCAACATTCGTTGCCATATGAGCAACACCATGGCGCTGATGGACCTCCTGTTCGCCAGCACGCGCCAGCGCGTGCTGGCGGTGCTGCTGCTGGAGCCGGAGGCTGCTTTCCACCTGCGCGAACTGGCGCGCCTGACCGGCAGCCACGCCGGCACGCTGACCCGCGAGCTGGACAAGCTGACCGGCGCCGGGCTACTGGTGCGCAGCGAGCATGGCAATCAGGTGCGGTACCAGGCCAATCGCGCGTGCCCGCTATTCGACGAACTGGCGGCGATGTTCCGCAAGACCCACGGCGTGGCGGCGCTGCTCCGCGAGGCGATGGCGCCGCTGGGCGACCGGATCGGCGTGGCGCTGGTGTTCGGGTCGGTCGCGCGCGGGACGCAGACCGCCGGCAGCGATGTGGATGTGCTGGTGGTGGGGCAGGTCGGCTTCGCCGAAGTGGTGCAGGCCCTGTACCCCGTGCAGCAGGCCTTGCAGCGCGAGATCAATCCGGTGGTGTATTCGTCGGCGGAGTTCCGCGCGCGCACGCAGGCGGGCGATGCCTTCGCGCGCGGGCTGATGGAAAGAACGAACGTATTCGTGATGGGAGACAGGGATGACCTTGCAGAACTTGCTGGCGATCAAACGCCTGCAGGAACACGCCGCTGACGGCGCGTCGGTACGCAAGCTGCTGGAGGCCGCGCGCCGCAACCTGGCCGATGCGCGCGTCACCGTCATCGGCGCCGACAATCGGTTCGACGCCGCCTACAAGTGCGTGATGCAGTGCGCGACGCTCGGCCTGTGGGCCAACGGTTATCGCACCGCGACCAGCCAGCCCGGCCATCACCAGACGACCATCCAGTCGTTGCCTCTGACAATGGCCGTGCCTACCGCCACGATGATCGTGCTCGACGGCCTGCGCAAGCAGCGCAACCTGACCGATTACGAGGGCGATCCGATACCGGATGCGGCACTGGTCGCCGCCATCGAGGAAGCGCAGCGCCTGCTGGCGCTTACCGAGGCATGGCTGCGGGACAACCACCCCAACCTGCTGGGGGACGCATGAACCTGCACCAGGAACACCACTTCGAACGGGAAATCTGCGAGCACCTCGCGGCCCATGGCTGGTGGTACGCGGAGGGCGACGCCGCCGGCTACGACCGCCAGAACGCGCTGTACCTGCCCGACCTGTTGGCCTGGATCGAGGCGACGCAGCCCGACAACTGGCAGCGACTGACCAAGACGCACGGGCCGCAGCTGGGCGCGCGTCTGGCCGAGCGCGTGCGCAAGAGCCTGGACGAGCGCGGCACGCTGGACGTGCTGCGCCGTGGCGTGGAGATGCTGGGCCTGAAGGAGCCACTGTCGCTGGTGCAGTTCAAGCCGGCGCTGGCGATGAACCCGGTCATCCAGCAGCACTACGCGGCCAACCGGTTGCGCGCGGTGCGGCAGGTGCGGCATTCGCTCAACAACCCGCAGGATGCGGTGGACCTGGTGCTGTTCGTCAACGGCATCGCGGTGGCCACCGCGGAGCTGAAGTCCGATTTCACCCAGTGCGTCGACGATGCGGTGGACCAGTACCGCAACGACCGCGACCCGCAACCCAAGGGCGGGCTGGTGGAGCCGCTGCTGTCGTTCCCTGGTGGCGCGCTGGTGCACTTTGCCGTGAGCCAGGCCGAAGTGCGGATGACCACCCGACTGTCGGGCAAGTCGACGTTCTTCCTGCCGTTCAACCGCGGCAATGTCGGTGCAGCCGGCAACGCGCCCAACCCGGGTGGCTTTGCCACGTCCTACCTGTGGGAGGAGGTCTGGGAGCGCGAAAGCTGGCTGCAGATCCTCGGGCGTTACCTGATCGGCAAGCGCGACGAGAAGAAGCAGCTGAAATCGGTGATCTTCCCGCGCTACCACCAATTGGATGCGACGCGGAAGCTGGTGGCGGACGTGCGCGCGCAGGGCGCTGGACAGCGTTACCTGATCCAGCATTCGGCCGGGTCTGGCAAGACCAACTCGATTGCATGGACGGCGCACTTCCTCGCGGATCTGCACGACGACGAGCACCGCAAGTCGTTCGACAGCGTGCTGGTGGTGTCCGACCGGACGGTGTTGGACGCGCAGTTGCAGGAGGCCATCTTCGACTTCGAGCGCACCACAGGCGTGGTGGCGACCATCACCAGCGAGCACGGCAGCAAGAGCGGCCAGCTCAGCCAGGCGCTGAAGGACGGCAAGAAGATCATCGTCTGCACCATCCAGACCTTCCCCTTTGCGTTGAAGGCGGTGCAGGAGCTGGCGGCGACCGAAGGCAAGCGCTTCGCCGTGATCGCGGACGAGGCGCACAGCTCGCAGACCGGTGAGGCGGCGGGCAAGTTGAAGCAACTGCTCAGTGCGCAGGAGTGGGCCGAGTTGCAGGACGGCGGCGAGATCGACACCGAAGACCTGCTGGCCGCCAGCATGGAAGCACGCGCGGCGGACAGCGGCCTGACCTATGTCGCCTTCACTGCGACGCCGAAGGGCAAGACGCTGGAGCTGTTCGGCCGACCGGGTGCGGACGGCTTGCCGCAGCCGTTCCATGTGTACTCGATGCGCCAGGCCATCGAGGAAGGCTTCATCCTGGACGTGCTGCGCAACTACACGCCGTACGGGCTGGCGTACCGCTTGGCGCATGACGGGCAGGAGTTCGACCACACACAGGTCGAGCGTTCGGCCGCGATGAAGGGAATCCTGCAGTGGGTTCGCCTTCATCCCTACAACATCGCGTCCAAGGTACAGATCGTGGTGGAGCACTACCGCGAGAACGTGCAGCCCCTGCTGGAGGGCAGGGCGAAAGCGATGGTCGTCGTGACCAGTCGCAAGGAAGCCGTGCGATGGCAGAAGGCCGTTCGCGAGTACATCGAACACAAGGGCTATCCGCTGGGCGTGCTGGTGGCGTTCTCGGGCGAGGTGGACGACAGGGGAAGCTTCCCGGAGGCCGTCACGGAAAACAGCGCGCTGCTGAATCCGGCTCTCAAGGGACAGGACATTCGCGACGCCTTCGCCAAACCGGAATTCCATCTGTTGCTGGTAGCGAACAAATTCCAGACGGGTTTCGACCAGCCGCTGCTGTGCGGCATGTACGTCGACAAGAAGCTGGGCGGCATCCAGGCCGTGCAGACGCTGTCGCGCCTCAACCGGGCGCACCCCGGCAAGGACACTACCTATGTCCTGGACTTCGTCAACGACGCGGCCGAGGTGCTGAAGGCGTTCAAGACGTACTACGAGACGGCGGAGCTGGAAGCGACCACGGACCCCAACCAGGTCTACGACCTGCGGGCCAAGCTGGATGCAAGCGGACACTACGACAGCTTCGAGGTCGACCGAGTCGCCGGTGTCGAGGTGGATCCCGCGGGAACGCAGAAGCAGTTGTCCGCTGCGATTGCACCGGTGGCAGATCGCCTGCTGAAACGGCACAAGGCGGCGCAGCAGGCACGTGCGAGCGCCTTGTCAGAGCATGACGAGGAAGCCGCAAAGGCAGCCAAGGACGCGATGGACGCGCTGGTGCTGTTCAAGAACGACATGTGCGCCTTCAACCGCCTGTACTCGTTCCTGTCGCAGATGTTCGATTACGGCAACACCGACATCGAGAAGCGCTTCATCTTCTACAAGCGACTGATCCCGCTGCTGGATTACGGCCGTGAACGCGACGAAGTGGACCTGTCGAAGGTGGTGCTCACACATCACACATTGCGCAGCGGCGGACGGCATACGCTGAGTTTTGAAACGGGCGAGGCGGTAAAGCTTCCGCCGATGGACGCGGTGGGCAGCGGCAACGTGCAGGACAAGCAGAAGGCGTTCCTTGCCGAGATCATCGAACGGGTGAATGGGCTGTTCGAGGGCCAACTGACGGACGACGATCAGCTGGTCTACGTCAATGGCGTGATCAAGGGAAAGCTGCTGGAGAATGCGATGCTCGTGCAGCAGGCCACAAGCAACAGCAAGGCGCAGTTCGCGAATTCGCCGGACCTCAAGGATGCGTTGATGCACGCGATCATGGATGCGCTGGATGCGCACACGACCATGAGCAGCCTGGCCCTGGGATCTGAGCGAATCCGCGAAGGGCTCAAGGACATCCTGCTTGGGCCGGGACAGCTTTACGAAGCGCTGAGGTCGAAGGGCGGCGAAGCCAGACCTCCAGCTTGAGAAAGCAGCCCCTGCGATGCGCCTGCGCTGGTAGGTACACCCCAGGTACACTGATCAGCTCCGCGAACCAGGGTGAAAGTTCGCTAACTTGCTGATTGGGCGAGCATTTCTCGCTCCGCTGAACTACGGTAGGTTTCCTTGAACTTTCAACAACTTATGGTGATGCGAGCGAACTCATAATCCCTTGGTTCCAGGTTCGAATCCTGGTGGGCCTACCATATGAGCGTCCAACGTTTTCCAGTTGTTCTCGAAGGCATAAGTAGAAACATTTTTTCAACTTTAGATCCTGAGAAAGGCAAACGTTGTAACAACTTGGCATCAGATGACGAGCGGCTGGCCAAGGGCAAAAGCCCTAGGTTCCTGACGCGGAGGTGCAGCCGCACAAAATCGGTTCGTTTTGCTTGCAGGTTAATCGCATGCCAAGCCCTACCAGATGGCTCATGCCTGCTTTGGTTTCCGGAAGAGATGCAAGGTTGCTTCGCCTCCGGTATGCACCCTGCACAGAACCATGTCACCAAGCAGCGGCCACGCGCCACGTCGCAGATGGGCCGAGCTATTGGAGCTTGGTGGCAGGCACTCCAACAGAACTCACTCACGCCGGAGTCAGACCTCAATCAACGCAAAGCAGCCCGGTTGCCACCCCGTTGACGATGAAGTTCACGCAGCCGCCGCGATTAACTTCGTCCGAGCACCGTCCCGTCAGTCGCGTACCTGCCGGTGTGTCATCTGGCACGACGCATTTCCCGGCGCATTCGTCGCCCCGCGAGCACAACGCACCGGCGTCCGGTGCGGGATAGGTGCAGGCCTGCACGATGAAGCCGGTCTGACGGACGGTGCCGCCCAGGGCCTCGCACGCCTTGCGGTCTGCGTCGGAAACTACAGGTGGCTGCCCATCGCGTCCAACCCAGGGCCCTGGCACAGGCGCCGTCCCATGCGCCGCCGAACTGTCTACCGCCATCCCAGGGGCCGATTCGGGATGTGTATTTCTACAGCCGATCAACAACCCTGCGAACAAAGCGCCACACGCACTAAGGCTGACGAAACTCGCCCGGAAGCCGGCCTTGCGGTTCATTCGCCGTCCGGCGTCAGTGCCATTACTTCGATGAAGCGCCCGTTTGCATCGAAACGGCACTTGAAGCGCTTGATGCCTTCGCTGCCTTTATCGACCGTGCCGCTGATCGCACTGCTACCGTCCGCAGCCCGCACGGATTTGTCGGTCTTCACGTAAGTCGGACGTGTGCCGAACATGCCGGACACTTCTCCTCGGCAATACGCGGGCATGTTGCCTGCAGAGATTGGATCGCCCTTGCCAGTGGCTGCTTTCGAAGCAGGCGCAACCGGATTGGCTTTGGGCGTGCCATTCACCGCCACCGCCAACGTGTAGTTGGCCACTTCATTGCGCCTTGCGGCATTGCGCATGAGGTACACGCGGATGCGGTAGTCGCCCGAGGCCGGCAGCGGGCCGCTGAACGTGTTGCCTTCAGAAGCGCCGACGAAAAGTGCCGTGTCCGAACCCGGCGGCAGCACGTTGAAATAGTTCGAGGTGTTTTGGCTCTTCAGTTTTACGTCCATGCGCTGCCCGGCACGTGCGCCGACCAGGTAGTCGATCGTCTCGTCACCCTTGAGCGTGCCGGACAGCGTCTTCGACGACGCGCCTTTGGCAAACTGCACGCGCGCGGGGCGCACCTGTGCTTGGGCACTCAGACTCAGTGCAAGGGCCATCGTCAATACGACTGTGCCGGCAAGGAATTGCATGGAAGAACCTCGCACCAGGGAAGGGGGGAATTAACTGTTCACTTAACCCAGCGTTGCAGAGCGAGCAGGATCGTGAGGTTGATGCCCATCGCTACCAGCAGAAACAGTACGACGTACAACGTGGCGCCCGGATCATACTGCTGGAACAGCAATGTCCACGGCAGGGCCAGCACGAGCGCGTAGAGGGAGGCGAGGGGCTCCGGCGACATGCCGAACCAACCCTGCGTATAGATGGCCAGGATGGCCAGCGCATATAGACAAGCCAAGCCGTAAAGCAGGGTGATGCCACGCAACAGCCAACGCAGCCATTTCATGTTTGCCTCCCGGCGGACCCTGCCGCCTGCTGCTCATCAGTAGCCCAAGCGCACGGCCTTGATTTCAGTGAACGCCGCAGCGCCGATATGACCATTCTCCCGACCATAGCCGGACTGCTTGACGCCACCGAACGGCAGAATGGCATCCCCGCCACCCCCGTTCACGATGACCTGCCCGACTTCCAGCAAGCGGATCAATCCGTGGATCGTGCCGACGTCGCGCGCCCAGACCTTGGCAGAGAGTCCGTAAACGGAATCATTGGCCAGCGCAGCGATCTTGCCCAGGGATGCGTCTTCCTCGAAGGGCGTCACCACGAGCGCCGGTGCAAAGATCTCCTCGCGCGCCACGCGCATGTCCGCCGTCACATCGACCAGCAAGGTCGGCTCGAAGAAGTAGCCTGGGCCGGGTAGCGCATGTCCGCCACGTACCAGGGTCGCGCCTGCCGCAATGCTGTGTTCGATGATCGCCTGCGCACGCGAGCGTTGTGTCGCCGAGATCATCGGTCCCATGTCCGAGGATGCCAGATGGCCTGGGCCGATCGATATCGCGTCCATGGCCGCGCGGATTCTCTGCACTAGCCCCGGGTAGGCCGAGCGCTGCACGAATACGCGAGAACCGGCAGCGCAGTACTGGCCGCTCTTGAAGACGATCTCTTTGGTGATCGCCTGGGCGGCCTTGTCCAGGTCGGCATCGGCGAATACCACCACCGGCGACTTGCCTCCTAGTTCAAGGACGACACGCTTGAGATTGCTGTGCGCTGCGGCGGCCATGATGGACCTGCCCACCATCGTGGAGCCGGTAAAGCTGACGATGTTGACGTCTGGGTGGCTGGCCAGGGCCTGTCCGGCGGTCGCACCCGTACCTGTAACGATGTTCACCACGCCGGCAGGAATGCCGACCTTCTGGCACAACGCGCCGATCCGAAGCGCCGTCAGCGGGGCCAGCTCGGCGGGCTTGATGACCACAGTGCAACCCGCCGCCAATGCGGCGCCGAGCTTCTGTAAAACCATCAGCAGTGGCGCATTCCACGGCGTGATGATCCCTGCCACGCCCATGGGCTCGCGGACAAAGTAGTCCATGCCGGCCGCGTGGACCGACGACATCGCGGTTTCGCCGGTGAGTTTCGTGGCCCAGCCGGCATAGTCGCGCAGCGAGCGGATCGCCAGCGGGAGATCGCCCGTCCTGATCGAGGCCAGCGTGTGCCCGGCATCGAGCGATTCCAGCAGTGCCAGGTCATGCTGGTCGTGCTCGATCGCATCGGCCAGCGCGAACAGCAGGCGGGCGCGCTGTGACGTGGATAGCTGGGACCAGGGCCCATGTCGGAAGGCTTGCCGCGCGGCGGCCACGGCCAGGTCGATGTCCCTTTCGTCGCCGGACGCAATACAGGCCAAGGCAGAGCCATCGGCGGGATCGTCCACCGTCAGCACCTGTCCTCTGCAGGCGGGTTGCCAGACGCCGTCGATCAGAAGCTGCGGCACTTGTCTGGTGAGCGCAGCGCGCAGCGATGCGCGCGCCGACTGCACATCGACCACGTGGGACGGCGCTTGGATTTCGCTCACCTGTTGATTCATCAAAAGCCCCTGCATCGGAAGGTCGGATCCGCCGGGCGTGCGCCTCACGGGTGGCAGACTATCCTGCTGATGGTTGATAAAGTCAACTATCTTCCCGTTCCCTCGATCGCTCGGCCATGTGCTGGAGCATGCGAACCAGTTCGCGACGTTCCGCCGCGCCCAAGCCGGAGGCCATTGCCTTTGCCACGTCCTTGCGCAGGGATTCGGCCCGCGCGTACGACGCCTCTCCCGCCTGGGTAACTTCGAGCGGTTGGCGCTTCTCGCCCACGGCTTCGGGCCTTCTACGGATCTCGCCGCGTTCGAGCAGCACCTTTACGACCCGGGCAATCTGCGCCTTGTCGCGCCCGCTTTCGCGGACGATATCGCTTTGCGTGCATCCCGGATGCCGGGCAATGAAGCGCAGTGTCCTGGCCTCCATCGCAACCAGCCCGAGCTCGGCTTCGCGCAGTGACCGTTGCATCGTGGCGGTGGCCTGATGGGCCAGCGTGTTGATGAGGTCGAGTATCTCGATGTCCCGGTCGGTGGGCATCTGGGGTTCCGTCCAGGGGTGAAAGGCAGGCAACAGGTTCTTGCGCGCGGAGTGCGACTTTACAGCAGGCCATCCAGTTTGACCGGCGGGGCGGCAGGGCCGCGCTGGTCCCGCTCGCGGCTGCTTGGCGGTTTGTGCGAGTGGCATTCGCCAAGGGGCGCCGCATTAGTTCTTGTATCGCTTCACCTGGATCAGGGCACTTGCAGATCATCCGCCGGTACGGCCAAGCGGAGTCAGGACAACCAAATCACCGCTAGAGCCCACATCCACTCCATGGCAACCTAGCGCCCAATCCCCCCACGCGCCCCCGCATGTCATTGCGACGAATTGATCCCGCACTCCGGAGCGAGGCGCGTCCGCTGGCGTGTTCGTCCTGGCGCACCGCAATGCGCGCCGTATTGCTCTTCGCCTGCCTGACCTCATGGATCCCATGCGCACGAGCGCTGGACCCAACGCTGCACATCGCGCAGTTCCACCACGCCGCCTGGACGGTCAAGGAAGGCGCGCCCGGCGGCGTCACCGCGTTGGCGCAGACGCAGGATGGTTACCTGTGGCTGGCCACGCAGGTCGGCCTGTTCCGTTTCGATGGGCTGAAGTTCGAACGTTTTGCCCTGCAGGGCAGCGACACGCATCCGGCTGCGGCAATCTCGACCCTGTTCGCGCCCAGCACGGGCGGGCTGTGGATCGGCTACCGCTATGGCGGCATGAGCTTCGTCGATCCGCAGGGGCGCACCACCCATTTCGGCATCCCGGAGGGCCTTCCCACCGGCACCGTCTATCGCATCACCGAAGCCAGCGACCACACGCTCTGGGCGGCCACCTTCAAGGGCCTTTATTCGCAGCGCGGGGGCCGCTGGCAGGAGGCCGCACCCCAACTCGGCCTGCCACCGGGCGTGGCGCGCACCGTGTTCGTGGATCGCGCCGGCACGTTGTGGGTCGCCAGCGACGAGGCGGTGCATTTCCGCCGCCGCGGCGAGGCGCGCTTCAGCAACTTTTCGAAAGTCAGCGGCCGCGTGGTGCAGTTCGCCCAGGCCGCCGATGGCGCGATGTGGGTGGCCAATCTCGACAGTGGCGTCCATCCCCTGCTCGCGAGTGGCGCCGGCCCGGCATCCCCGCTGGGGCATTCTTCGGCGGGATTGCTGTTCGATCGCGATGGCACGCTCTGGGCCCCCACGCTCGGCGATGGTCTGGTACGGCTGGCGCATCCGGATGCCGCGGATGCAGCGGCGTCCCGGGACGCGCAGCATTTCAACCAGTCGATGGGCCTGAGTTCGGACAACCTGCTGCCGATCCTCGAGGATCGCGAAGGCAACATTTGGGTTGGCGGCAGCAGCGGCGTGGACCGCTTCCGGGCTTCGCGGCTGATTCCGGCGCGGGTGCCGCTCGGCGCACAGGATTTCGCGCTGGTGCCGCAGGCAGGCGGCGGCGTGCTGGCGGGCAGCCGCAACAAGCCGGTGTTGCAGTTGCGCGCCGCCTCGGTCGAAACGATGGCGTTGGCGCCCCCGATCACCGCGACGTACCGCGACCGGACCGGCGCAGTCTGGCTCGGCGGGCCGAAGGGCATCTGGCGCCTGCGCGACGGCGCCCTGGAGAAGATCGCGCCGCTCCCGGCCTCGGGCTACTCCGGGGTCCAGTCGATCACCCTGGATAACCAGGGCGCGTTGTGGGTCTCGATCAACACCCCGGGCGTGTTCCGGTTCAAGGATGGACGCTGGCGGCAACTCGGTTCGCAGGATTATCCGGACTTTCCCCTCACCGCCTCTCCGCTGGCGCTGCTGGCCACGCGCGAAGGCGAGCTGTGGATGGCGTTCGCCCGCAACGTAGTCATGGTGGTTCGTGGTGATCACTCGCGGGCATTGAACGAGCAGCAGGGGCTGCGCGTGGGCAACGTGTCCACCTTGCACGAGAGCGCTTCCGGGATCTGGATCGGCGGCGAGCGTGGCATTGCGTTGGCCACGCCCGCTGGCATCCGCAGCCGCACCGCCAAGGAAGGCAGTGCGCTGCGCGGCGTCAGTGGCATCGTGGAGGCGGCGGATGGTTCGCTATGGATGAACGGGGCGCGTGGCGTGGTGCGCATTCCCGCCGGCAAGGTCCAGCGCTTGTTCGATCCTGATTTTTCCGAATCCGATTGCCAGCTGTTCGACTACCTCGATGGCCTGCCCGGCGTCGCCAACCAGTTCCGCCCGGTGCCCACCGCGGTGCTGGCCGATGATGGCCGCCTCTGGTTCGCCACGACGAACGGCGTGGTTTCGGTGGATCCCGCATCGACGCGACACAATGCGTTGCCACCGCCGGTGCAGATCCAGGCGGTGCAGGCCGACGAGCAGGCTTTCGCGCCGGACGCAGGTCCGCTGGCGCTGCCCGCGGGCGTGGCCAGCCTGCGCATCCCCTATACCGCGATGAGTCTGTCCATCCCTGAGCGTGTGCGCTTCAAGTACCAGCTCGAAGGACACGATGCCGCCTGGCTGGACGCGGGCACGCGACGCGAAGCCTCCTATTCCAACCTCGCGCCCGGTAACTACACGTTCCGGGTCGCCGCGGCGAACGAGGATGGCGTGTGGAGCACGCAGCCGGCTGCCGTGCAGATCGCCATCGCCCCGCGCTTCTACCAGACATGGTGGTTCACGCTGCTGTGGGTCGTGCTGCTGCTCGTGGCTGCCTGGGTGGCTTACCTGCTGCGGCTGCGGCAGCTCTCGCGCGGTATCCGCGATCGCCTGCAGGAGCGCCACGGCGAACGCGAGCGCATCGCCCGTGAACTGCATGACACCTTGCTGCAGAGCATCCAGGGCCTGATCCTGCGCTTCCAGGCCGTGTCCGAATCGCTGCCGCCGTTGGACCCGGCACGCATCGCGCTGGAGCGTGCGTTGCAACGCGCAGACGAGGTATTGATCGAAGGTCGCGACAAGGTGCTGGACCTGCGCGCTTCGGCTCCGGAAGACGAAACGCTGGAAAAGCTGCTGGCCGAAGCCTGCACCGAACTGGCCACGCTCACCCAGGCGCACGTGGAGGTATCGGCGCATGGCATGCCGGGGATGCTCGATCCCGTGGTGCGCGAGGAGGCTTATCGGATCGTCCGCGAAGCCATGGTCAATGCCTGTCTGCACGCCGGCGCGGCAAGCATCCGCGTCCAGGTCCGCCATGAATGGGATGGCCTGCGCGTTGTCGTGGCCGACGACGGCCGCGGCATCGACGCGACCACCCTGGAACAAGCCGGGCGCGAAGGGCATTGGGGCATGCAGGGCATGCGCGAGCGCGCGCAGCGGATCGGCGCGCAGCTGTTGATCGAGTCGCGGCAAGGGCAGGGCACGCGCGTGGCGCTTTACATCCCGGCAGGCAGGTCCTACCGCCCGGCGCGCGGCCGCTCGCGCTGGAATACGCTACGCGGTATCTTCCGCCGCAATTCCCCATGACGACGCGCATCCCCACGATGAACGCCGACGCCCCGCAATCGGATGGCAATCCAGGCAGCCGCATCCGCGTCCTGGTGGTGGACGACCATCCGCTGCTCAGGGAAGGCATCGCCGCGGTACTGGCGGCGCAGCCGGACATGCTGCTGGCGGCCGAGGCCACCGACGGTGCCGAGGCCGTGGCGCTGTACCGGCAGCATCGCCCCGACGTGGTGCTGATGGACATCCAGATGCCCGCCATGGACGGGCTCGCCGCGATCCGCGCGATCCGCAAGCACGATCCGGACGCACGCATCATCGTGGTGACCACCTACCAGGGCGACGTGCAGGCCATGCAGGCGTTCCGCGAAGGCGCGCGGGCCTACCTGATCAAGAGCATGCTGCGGCGCGAACTGGTCGATACCATCCGCAAGATCCATGCGGGCGGGCGACGCGTGCCGGAGGAGATCGCCCATCTGCTGGTGGAGCACCTGGGTGAGGATTCACTCAGCGGCCGTGAGCTGGAGGTGCTGCGCGAAGCCGCCGACGGCAATGCCAACAAGCGTATCGCCGACCACCTGCGGATCTCCGAGGAAACGGTGAAGGCGCACATGCGCAGCATCCTTTCCAAGCTGCGCGCCAAGGACCGTACCCACGCGGTGACCATTGCGGTGCGGCGCGGGATCATCCATCTGTAGCGGGCGCGCGGCGCGGCAGATTCAGCCGTGCAGGCGAATCGCGGTCTGCGCCACTACCCGGCCCTGGTATCTCGCGCCGGCCAGTTCGTTGGCGCTCGGCTGGCGCGCGCCGTCGCCACCGGCGATCGTGGTGGCGCCATAAGGCGAGCCGCCGGTGACCTCGTCCAATATCATCTGCCCGGTATGCCCGTAGTCGAGCCCGACGATCACCATGCCGAAGTGCAGCAGGTTGGTGATCAGCGAGAACAGCGTGGTCTCCTGCCCACCATGCTGGGTCGCGGTGCTGGTGAAGGCCGCGCCCACCTTGCCATGCAGTGTCCCGCGTGACCAAAGCCCGCCGGCCTGGTCGAGGAAGTTGGCCATCTGCGAGGACATCCGGCCGAAGCGCGTGCCGGTGCCGACAATGATCGCGTCGTAGTCGGCCAGGTCTTCGACCTTGGCGATCGGAGCGGCCTGGTCGAGCTTGAAATGCGCGCCGCGCGCCACGGCTTCCGGCACGAGCTCCGGCACGCGCTTGATGTCCACGTGCGCGCCGGCCTCGCGTGCGCCGTCGGCTTCCGCCTGGGCCATGGCTTCTATGTGCCCGTAGGCCGAGTAGTAGAGGACAAGTACGCGGGCCATGGGAAACTCCTGAGCAGGGATGGGAATATCGTCGGCACCGATGCCACGCGGTGCCACGCCATTCCGGGGAGTGGATCGCTAACCCTTTTGGGGAGCCTTGCGCAGGCGTTGCGTCACTGGCATCGGCTACCGGGCCGCGCGCAGCGCCAGGCCGAGGGTTCGGGATTTCTACGAATGCGCGATCGTGGCTACCGCCGTCCTGCCTTGCCGGGCCGAGGCCACGCCAAGCACCACGAACACCAGCAACACGACACCCTGGGCGAGGGCGAAGGCCGGTTCCTTGCCGGTGGGGGCCAGCACGTGCAGCGCGGGGATCTTGCCGAAGGCCTGGGCCACGGCGACGAACACCAGCAGGTACTCACTGGCCACCGTGCACAGGGCAAGGGTCCGTGCCCATGTGCGCGAGCCTGGCGCCCTGCCGGCTGCGGGCAGCATGACCAGCAGGATCAGTGTTGCCAGCACGCCCACGCCCAGCGCCGGGGTGAAGCCGTGGAACGGGAAGAGAAAACCGGTGAGGCTGGTGGCCAGGGCGGTCCACCAGAACCACCAGAAGGCCCGTCCCATGGCTTGACGCCGCAGCAGTGCGGCGATGACCGGCACCCCGACCAGCATCGCGACGATGCTGAGCAGGGTGTGGAAGGCGGTGAAGGCACTCAGTACGGAGCCTGACATGGCCATTCCTCGTGAGGGTGGTGCTCAGCCTTTGACGAAGGCCAGCAGGTCGGCGTTGAGCACGTCGGCATTCGTGGTCAGCATGCCGTGCGGATAGCCCTTGTAGACCTTGAGCGTGCCGTTCTTCAGCAGCTTCACCGACTTCAGCGCAGAGGCGACGATCGGCACGATCTGGTCATCGTCGCCATGCAGCACCAGCGTCGGCACCGTGATCGCCTTCAGGTCCTCGGTCTGGTCGGTTTCCGAGAACGCCTTGATGCCGTCGTAGTGGGCCTTGGCGCTGCCCATCATCCCCTGTCGCCACCAGTTGTTGACGACGCCGGGATAGGTCTTGGCGTTGGGCCGGTTGAAGCCGTAGAACGGGCCACTGGGGACATCGAGGAAGAACTGCGCGCGATTGTCGGCCAGCGCCTTGCGGAAGCCGTCGAACACCTCGATCGGCAAGCCTTCCGGGTTGGCCGCGGTCTTGAGCATCAGCGGCGGCACCGCGCTGACCAGGACCGCCTTGGCCACGCGACCGTTCGGCTGGCCGAACTTGGCCACGTAGCGCGCCACTTCGCCGCCACCGGTGGAGTGACCGATGTGCACGGCATTGCGCAGGTCCAGGTGCTGCGCCACGGCGTAGGCATCGGCGGCGTAGTGATCCATGTCATGGCCATCGCTGACCTGCGACGAGCGGCCGTGGCCACGGCGATCATGCGCGATGACCCGATAGCCGTGCTGGACGAAGAACAGCATCTGCGCGTCCCAGTCATCGGCGGACAGTGGCCAGCCATGGTGGAAGACGATCGGCTGCGCGTCCTTCGGACCCCAGTCCTTGTAGAAGATCTGCACGCCGTCTTTGGTCTGTACGAAGTTGTCGCTCATGGGGAAGGGGCCTTTGGGGTTGGGGGCGGCTGAAGCGGGCAAGGAGAGGGCGGGCAATGCGCTCGTGGCGAGCAGGGCCGCGCCAGCCTGCAGCAGTTGCCGGCGCGTGAGGGGGAGGGGAGGGTGTGACGCAGGCGACATCGAAGGTCTCCAGGAGGCGGAGTACTCGGCTGCCAGAAAAGGCGGCTGCCGTGCGGTAGGGCGCTATCGTGATGCGGCATGCCGAGGTCGCCTACCCCCTATAGTCGAGCCGGGGCCTCCCTCATTTGAGGGGGGTGGCGTGCCCCCACAAGCAAGGCGACCGGCGTACTCCCTCGACCAAGGGAGGCGAGCCCTCCTCATATGGGGGTTATGGCAAGGGCTATGGGTTCTTACTGTGCATCGCGGGCATCCAGCTCCCGTGCCGACTGACCTGGCCGTCGACTGCCGTGGCATCCATCGGTCGACGAGGATTGCGCTGGTTCCGGTCGAGCACTCGCCTTAGCGGAGGAATTACCGACATGAAGCAGATCCTTGGACTGGCCTTGCTGGCGCTGGCATGCCCACTCGCCCTGGCGCAATCGGCTGACCCCCACATGGTCATCGAGACGCATCCGTTCGTGACGCTGCCGGAAGACTTCCGTCATCCGGAAAGCCTCGCCACTGACCCGGCTTCTGGTGAGGTGTACGTCGGTTCCTTCGACAGCCGCAAACCTGCCGCGGCGCGAAAGAACCAGATCTTGCGTCTTTCGCCCACCGGGCAGCTGCTCGCCCGGGCCGATCTCGGGCCGACGCCGATCACCGGGCTCGCTTACGCAGACGGCGCGATCTACTTTCTCAACTTCGGCGCATCAAAGCTGCAGCGCCTGCCGGGAAAGTTTTCGACGGGGCAAGCCCCCGAGGACGTGGTAGGTTTCGCTGCGCTCTCGCCGGCCGCGCCTGGCGAGCGGCTCATCGCCAATCCCGATGGTAGCCAGGACCGCATTCTCTACGGGTCCGCGGGTTTCCCCGCGATCAACGGGATCGCGTTCAACGCGGCGGGTGATGCCTACGTTTCCGATTCGTTCCAGGGCGCGATCTACCGGATCGGGAAAGCGACTACGTGCAAGCCGTGCAAGGTCGACGTGCTGGTGCACGATCCGCTGCTGCTGACGACCGGCGCGTTGCCGTTCGGCGCGAACGGCATTGCGATCGATGAGCCCGGCGGGCTGCTGTATGTCAACAACGCAGGCGACGGCCGCGTGCTGCGCATGCCATTGGGTGGGGGAAAGTTGGAGGTGCTTGCCGAAAGCGTCTACGGCGCCGACGGGCTGCTGCTGCACGATGGGTTGCTGTGGGTAGCGTCCAACCAGACCGACAGCGTGGTCGCGCTGGACGCCCACGGGTTGGTCCGCGCCCGGGCCGGTCGCTTTGAAGGAATCGGTGCAGACGGCGCGCCACTGGGGCTGCTGTTTCCAGCAGCCACTGCGGTGCAGGGAAAGCGGATGCTGGTGGCAAACCTCGCCCTCCCGCTCACGCCGCGCGAAGGCGACGAATGGGAGGAAAGGGCGAAGCGCTGGAATCTGGTCCAGTTCGACATTCCCACCGTCGACGCACGGTAAAGTCACGGCTCGCCAATGCGCAGCGTGCGTTGCTCACGTCGATTGAACATTGCGCCCGGCCTGCACTTCTCGAAGACACGCAAGTCACCCTCGGCTTACACCTGACGCGTCAGCTTGGATCCTCCTCACCACCGGACCAAGACGATGCAGGCACTCACCTACCAGGGCTCGCGCGACGTGCGCGTCGAAACCGTGCCCGACCCGGCGCTGCAAGCCGCCGACGACCTGATCCTCAGGGTCACCGCCACCGCGATCTGCGGCTCGGACCTGCATATCTACCGGGGCAAAATCCCGGACATGCGCGACGGCGACATTCTCGGCCACGAGTTCATGGGGATCGTCGAGGAAGTGGGCTCGGCGGTTACCGCGGTCCGGCCCGGGGATCGGGTGGTAATTCCCTTCGTGATCGCCTGCGGGCACTGCTTCCACTGCCTGCTCAATGAGTTCTCCGCCTGCGAGACCACCAATCCCGGGCATGGCGCTGCCCTCAATCGCAAGCAGCTGCGTCCGCCGGCGGCCCTGTTCGGGTACAGCCATCTGTATGGCGGGGTGCCCGGCGGCCAGGCGGAACTGGTGCGGGTGCCGAAGGCCAACGTCGGCCCGTTCGTGGTTCCCGACGCAATGAGCGACGAGCAGGTGCTGTTCCTGTCCGACATCCTGCCCACTGGATACCAGGCGGTGCTCAACGCCGATGTAAAGCCGGGCAGCACGCTGGCGATCTTCGGTGCAGGCCCGGTTGGCTGCATGGCCGCTGCGTGCGCCCGCATGCTGGGCGCCGAAGTGATCTACATGGTCGACCACAACGACTACCGGCTCGATTATGCGCAGGCCGCCTACGGCGTGATTCCGATCAACTTCGACGATGCGGACGACCCCGCTGCACAAATCGTCGAGGCCACCGCCGGGCGCGGCGTGGACGCGAGCATTGATGCGGTGGGTTTCGAGGCCAAGGGCAGCACCACCGAAACGGTGCTCACCACCTTGAAGCTGGAAGGCTCCAGCGGCGCAGCGTTGCGGCAGTGCATTGCCGCTACGCGCCGCGGCGGCATCGTCAGCGTGCCGGGCGTGTACGCGGGCTTCATCCACGGGTTCCTGTTCGGCGATGCCTTCGACAAGGGGCTGACCTTCAAGATGGGCCAGACCCACGTGCAGGCCTGGCTGCCGGAACTGCTGGAATACATTGGCGAGGGCCGGCTGCGGCCGGAGGAAATCATCACCCATCGCATGAAGCTGGCCGACGCCGCGCAGGGCTATGAGATCTTCAACGAGCGCAAGGAAGCATGCCGCAAGGTCGTGTTGACGCCTTGAGCGGCGAGCGGATCAGGGGCTGTCGGCGGCCTGCACGCCGGCGGCCAGCACCGACGCTTCCAGCGTAGCCAGGAAGTGACTGAAGCCGTCGGGCGCGCGAGCCTGGCGGCGCGCACTCGTGGTGACGCAGGGGTCGGCCAATCGCGCGATGCGCAGGCCCTGCGCTTCGGCGCGCCGGACCAGGTCCACGTCTTCCCCGGTGGCCAGCGCGGCATAGCCGCCCACGCAACGGTAGGCCTCCGCGCTACAGCCGAGGTTGGCGCCATGGACGTGCGGGTGGCCGTCTTCAGCGCGCTCCCAGCATTCGAACGCCCGCCGCGTGGCATCGCAATAGCCACGCCATCGGCTGACCCGTACCGGGCCGCAGAACACCGCCGCATCGCAGGCCAGTTGCGCCGCCAGCCAGTGTGGTGGCACGCGGGTGTCGGCATCGGTGTGCGCGAGCCAGCGGGCGCCCGCAGCCAGTGCAGCCTCGGCGGCGGCGGCACGAGCAGTGCCGACGCCCGGCAGCGTGGGATGCACCGCCCAGGCGCCGTGATCGACCACGATTCGCGCCGTGCCATCGGTGCAGCGGTCCAGCGCCACGAACACCTGGACCTGCTCGCCGCGAAGGTCCGGATGCTGCCTTGCCGCCGTGACCGACGCCAGGCACCGACCGATCCGCCGTGCCTCGTTGTGTGCGGGGATCAGCACGGCGATCACGCCAGGCCCTCGCGCGCCGCGATGCTGGGTCCCGGCCACCATCCCTCCAGCCGCATGTCCTGATCTGCGTAGCTATGCGTAGCCACGCCGCCCAGGGCGTCGGCCAGCACGCGGTGCACGGTGTCGGTCGGCAGCAGGCGTTCGTCGAAATCGGGGCGCCAATGACACGCCACCAGGCCGCCTGCCGCGTCGCGATCCAGTGAGTCGGCCATCCGCCGCGCCACCATTTGCAAGGTGTCGAGGTCGAGGTAATAGCCCACTTCGCTGAACACGATGAGGTCGAAGCGTCCCGTGGGCCACTGCCGCGGTTGCACCGAGCATTCGAACGCGACGTTGGCCGGCACGCCCGCCGCGATGGCCTGGTGGATGGCATTTGGCGAAACGTCTGTGCCGAGGATGCGACCGCATCGCGGGGCGAGCAGGCGGGTCAGCGCCCCCGTCGAACAGCCCAGTTCCCAGGCTCGCTGGAACGTCGGGCGCGGCAGCATTGCCGCCAGCAGGTCGCGCTTGCGCCGCTCGTACCAGCGCGTGGCATAGCCAAACGGATCCGGCCGCTGGTAGAGGGCGTCGAAATCAACGTTCATGTGCGCAGGAAGATCTCGAAAGGGCGATGGAAGCGCGCCAGCACGTGCGGCGGCAGGATCGGTTGGGCAGGGGCCGGCACCACGGCGCCGGTCTGGCTGGCGAAGCACGCCAACGCCCGCGCCTTGCATGCCTGGGTCGGTGCTTCCAGCCGATAGCGCCGCAGCCCGTCGCCGAAGGGCGATCGCCGCGCATCAGCCCAGTGCCATCCCCAGATCGGATACTCGAACAACGGCAGTCCAGCGCCGGACGCCACCGAGCGTGCAGCACGCGAAGCCGCCTCGTGGTCCCGATGGCCGTCGCGCGCCCAGGTGGCCAGCAATACGTCGCCGGGGTTGCACAAGGGCGCCAGCGCTTCAACGATGGCCGCCTGCCGTTGCGCCAGGCGGCCATCGCCCAGGCCCAGATGCACCGCCTCCACTGCTGTTCCACCCAGGCACCGCAGCGCGGCGTCCAGCTCGGCGCGGCGCACCGGCGCCAGGCGGTGCGGCGGCCAGGCACGATCATTCGGATACGCCTGCTCGCCATCGGTCAGGGCGATGACGCACACCGCGTGCCCGGCGCTGGCGGCGTCATGGATCAGTCCGCCGCAGCCCAGGATCTCGTCATCAGGATGCGGGCTCACCACCACCAGTCGCGCGCCCGGCGGCAGCAGCTCTGCGAGTTCGATCACTGCGGCCGCTTCCAGCCAATCCGCCGTGCGCCAGCAGGCTTCATCGGTCCCTGCGCCGTGGATACGGCGCGTCGTTACAGCGCCCATGCGGCCTGCGCTTCGGCGGCCAAGTGGCCCAGCCCTTCCAGGTCCCGTTCGGCGTGATGCTGGCGCACGAAGGTCAGCAGATCCGCGCACCGTTGGGCATGCGCTCGTTCCGCGCACAGCGGTCCGGCACCGAGTGCTCGCCCGCAGCGTTCCACCACGTCCGTGGCGACGGACTCGGCCAGGCTGCGCAGCTGCATGACTTCGCGTTGATGCGGTGCACGCGGCGCGGCGTCGATGAGCGCCGCGGTCTGGCGGAGCAACGCGACCAGTCCGGCCAGCTGCATATCGAGGGCGCCCAGGTGCGCGGCAGCGTGGGGGTCTTTGGCGATGCGACGGTCATGGCGCAGGCGTTCGGCGATCGCGCGGCTGGCGCCAAACCAGCATGCGGCAATGCCCGCGCCGCCATGCCAGAAGCCGGGGCGCGCTACGTATTGTCCGGGCGCCCCGACGATACGGCCGGGCGTGCTGTTGAAGGTGACTTGCGCGGTGTCGATCCGCGACATCCCCACGGCCTGCCAGCCGCTGGCGTCCACCTGCACGCTTTCATCCAGGGCAACGGCAACCAACACGCGGTCCTCGCCCTCGCGCGCCGTGACCAACGTGTGGCTGAGCGAACCGGCGCCGGAACACCACGATTTCGTGCCATGTAGCCGACCCTCGCGCTGGCCCGGCGCACGCGTCAACGTCAGCGTGTCGGTGGGTGGCTCGGCGGCCCAGACGCCCCAAGTCTGCCCCGGCGCGGGGCCGGGCTCGCCCAGCTCGGCCAGGATCGCCTGCGCGTCGTAGTGCGCTTCCAGCCACTTCGCCAGGCAGACATCCTGGCCGGCGATCTCTGCCAGCAGGCGCCAGCGGTCGAGGGTGTTGCCGCCGCCGGGATAGGGCAGTGCCGGATGCCGTTCGAGCCAGGCGGCGACCTGCTGGCGCAGGGAACCGCCCGTGCGCGGGACGACGGCGGGCGCCAAACGCCACGCGTCGTCGGCGATCGCCGGTGCGCTGGGGGCGCCCTTGCGGGAGGAATCAAATGAAGCCATTGCCTGACCGTAGGCATCGGCCCGTTAAGGTCGGCGCTACGGCGGGTGACCCTCAGGTGAGGGCCGCGCCTGCGCCTGCGCCCCGGAAACCTCAGCCCCCGGCGGGGACGAGTGTCACAAGCACGACGTCATTGCTGCTCATTGGCACATCGACGAGCAGGGGTTGTCCCGCTTGCACCTCGATGACGCGATTCCATTCGGGCGCATCCTCGGTCGCCTTTTGCAACTGCGAAAGCTGTGCCTTGTCGAGGCTTTCCGGCAAGCCCATGCCGATGTACAGCGACAATGGGTCGTTGTGCAGATAGCCGGTCCTGTGCAGCTGCAGGCGATATTTGCCCACCGGGACATGGGTCATCGTGAGCTTGAGCGGCCTGGACTGGGTCGCGACGAGTTTGCGGGTGTAGAAGGATCGGTTGCTGACGTCCTGCACCGGCTGTTGCCAGTCCCAGGCCAGCACGGTGATGCGATTTCCGTCGCGCGCTGCGAGCGCATTTCCGTCGCTTAGCGGCACGTCATTGCCGGTCAGCTGGTTGAGGTACTTGTAGGCGAACCAGGCCGGCTTGCGGATGCCCTCGCGATTCATCAGGCCAAATCCGCCGTGGAACGGGGTGGGAGGCGGGCCCGGCTCCTCGAAGAGGTCGGTGTAGGTCCAGTAGCTCATGCCGCTTGCCAGGCCGCGCACCTGCCTGAGCTTGGTCAGGATGTACGGCGCGCTTATATAGCTGTCATGCACGAAATCGCGCGGCGTGTAGCTGGTACTCCACTCAGTGAAATACAGCGGCAGTCCCGGAAGCGCCGACGCATCAATCTCGGCACGAACCCTGCGCACGTCTGCCACGATCGCATCCGGGCTTTCGATCAGCTTGGTGTCCTGCTCGCCGTGCTCGTCGAGAAAGCCCCCGGCCACGCCGTAGGTATGCGTGGTGACGAAGTCGACAGGCAGCTGGTGCGCTGCGGCAAATGCCAGCAGTTCCGGCACCCAGGCCGCGCCCGCGGTTGCCGGTCCGCCCACACGCAGCTGCGGATCGATGGCCTTGATGGTGCGTACGCTATTGGCGTAGAGGTCGAAGTACGCCTGCTGGTCGGCGTTCTCCCAGAAACCGCTGAGGTTGGGTTCGTTCCAGACTTCGAAGAACCATTGTCTTACTTCCTCGGCGCCATAACGCGAACGCACGTGGCGCACGAAGGCATCGACGAGATGTGACCACATGTCCGGCTTCGGATGCGACGTGTTTCCCTTCCAGTAGAAGAGGGTCTGGTCCGAGGTCTTCAGCGCATCCGGCGTGAATCCCAATTCGACGAACGGGCGGATGCCCTTCGCCAACAAGCTGTCGTACAGCTGGTCCAGTTTCGTCCAGTCATAGACGATCTTTCCATCGACGCGTCGAACGGTACCCAAGGTGTCGTGGAACACGTCGTGGAAGCGGATGTACCGGAAGCCCAGCTCCGCCACGGTGGGCGCCAGCTGGGCCTGGGTGGCAGGACGGATCAGTGTGCCCGGGTAGTCCGAGCCCACGGACAGGGAATAGAAGCGATCCACAGGCGTGGACTGCTGCGAAGCATCTACGCTGATCTCCCGCGCGGGCGGTGGCGGGGCGGCCAGGGACACCAAAGGAAGGGCGGCCAGGACCGCAGCCAGAATGCCGTAATTGCGCATGTTGCATGGTTCGCTGGTTGCCAACAGGCAGTCTATCGGAGCCTTCGTGCCATGCAGCCACGATGCTATTCGAATTCCTGCGACACCTATCCCTGCCTGAAATAGGCCGCGTGGACAGCGTCAGCGAGGGCAACGCGACAACACAAAGCGCCGATTCACTGAGCTTGCGATTCATGGGCTTGATCCAGTCGCCCCGCCCGTGGCTTTCCATTTCCCCGCCAAGCGGTAGACTGCGCCCCCGGACGGCCCGGGCCGATGACCGAGTGACCCTCCGATGATCAATAACGACGTCCTGCGCAGCATCCGCTTCATGCTGGACCTCAGCGATGCCAAGGTGGTGGAGATCACCCACCTGGTCGATCCCGGGTTCGCCCTGGACAAAGCCGACATCCCCGCCCTGCTCAAGAAGGACGAAGAGCCCGGCGCCGTGGCATGCAGCGATGCGCTGCTGGCGCGCTTCCTCGACGGCCTGATCCTCTACTACCGCGGCCCCGGCGAGAACCAGGCGCCGCGCCCGGTCGAATCGCGCATCACCAACAACCTGGTGTTGAAGAAGCTGCGGGTGGCCTTCCAGCTCAAGGATGTGGATATGCACCAGATCCTGCAGGACGCCGGCTTTCCGCTGACCAAGCCGGAAATGACGGCCCTGTTCCGCCAGCCCGGCCACAAGCATTACCGGCCATGCGGTGACCAGATCCTGCGCAACTTCCTCAAGGGCCTGACCTTGCGCTACCGCACCGGCGGTTGAAGCGAAACGCTCAGCCATTGGCACTGCGGTGCCCGCGCGGCAAAACAGCGTCCTTCGCGTGGCTGGATGGCTACCTCAACGGGGCGAACCAGATTCCCCCGGTGCACCCCCCAGCGCCCTGGGGACAGCCGCGCTGATATCGGCCGGCGGCACGCTGCGCACGTGCACGTCCTGCTGCGGGAACGGAATCTCGATTCCCGCCTGATCGAGCGCATCGTGCAGGCGGGTGACCAGCTCGCTGCGGATCTCGGTCCAGCGATCGTAATCGTGGGTCCAGGCGCGCACGCTGAAATCCAGCGAACTCGCGCCAAAGCCCTCGAACAGCGCGGTGACCGGCGGGGTGGTGGCCACGCCGCCGGTCTGCCGCGCGCAATCGGCCAGCAGGGCAAGTACCTGCTGTGGATCACTGCCATAGGCCACGCCGACCTTCACTTCGAGGCGGCGGCTGCGATCCAGCAGGGTCCAGTTGATCAGGCGCTCGGACAGCAGCATGCCGTTGGGCACCACCACGTCGGCCCCTTCGAACGTGCGGATACGGGTGGCACGCATGCCGATGGCACGCACGCGGCCATTGGTGCTGCCCACTTCCACCACGTCGCCCGGTTGGATGGGACGCTCGAAGATCAGGATCAGGCCGGAAACAAAATTGTTCACCACGTTCTGCAAGCCGAAGCCGATGCCCACGCCCAACGCGCCGAACAGCAGCGTCAGCTGGGTGCCTTTCACCCCGGCCGCAGACAGCGCCACGATGATGCCCAGCACCAGCACCGCATAGGACACCAGCGCGGCGATGCTGTTACCAATGCCACGCGCAAAGCCGGTACGGGTTTCGAGCACGTCCTGCAGCAGCAAGCGGGTGACGCGCGAGGCCCAGGCGGCGATCACGATGGCTAGCACGAACACCAGTACGTGCCCCAGGGTCAGGCTGAAGTCGCCGATGGTGAAGGCATGGGACAGGACGCGCCGCGAGAACCCGTAGACCGGGCGCAGGATGCGGAAGTTGTCCATCGTATAGACGCACCAGCCCAGCACCGCGCCGGCGATGGTCAGGCGGCTGAGCAACTGCACCAGTGGCGGCGCGTGTTCCCGGGTCAGCCGGTAGCGCTGGATGCCGGGCCGATTGAGCAGCAGATGCAGCAGGGTGAGCACTGCCACCACGCACACATACAGCACCAGGCCCAGGTAGGCGCTGTCGATGACCGCTTCGGTGAGCATTTCCGCCAGCGAGATGTTGCCTACCACGTTGGCCACCAGGGCGATGACCAGCAGCCCCAACGCCAGCCATGCAGCGGCGCGCAGGGCGCGTCGAATCGTTGCGATGTCCGGCTCGGGTGCCTGGTGCAGCGAACGCCTGAGTAGCCAGACGGTGGCAAGCAACGCGACCAGGGTCAGGCCCAGGGTGTAAAGGCGGTAGAGCCAGGCGTCGGCCAGGAAAAGAAACCCCAGGCCGGCCAACACGTACAGCACGGTGGCGATGTAAGGCCACAGGTCGAGTAGGCGACGATGCCCCGGTGGCAACAATCTCAACACCGGAACCAGCGCGATGAGCATGGCGATCTGCCGGGTGAGCACCGGCGCGTCGGGTTCGAAGGCGAGCGTGCCCACCATGCACAGCAGCAGCCAGGTCGAGAACGGCCGCCCCAGCACGCGCGAGGCCGACGCATCCATGCCGCCGCTGGCGATGGTGGAGCGGCTGCGATGCCACAGCCACAGCAGCAGGGGCAGCAACAGCATCTGCAGGACGTGCAGGGCCTTCTGGTTGCCGAGATCGGCGCTGGCATAGGCCGCAGCGAAGTCTGTTTCGATCCGGATGCCGTTGGCGATCGTCTCCGAATCGCCGTGCTGGACGTTGGCCGCTTCGCTGGGACGCCACAACGGGGGCGCGTCGAGCTGCAACAAACGCCGATCAATGTGTGCAATCGCCTCGCCGACCGCGGCCTGGCCGGCGCTGATCCGTGTCTCCAGCGCATTGGCGCGCGCACCCAGCCCGACCTGGCGCGCCAACGGCACGGCCAATGCCTGCTCGGCCTGGAGCAGCAGTGCAGTGACGGCATCGATGCGCGATACCAATACCGGTGACAGCGCCTCGGCCTGCACCCGCGTGGCCTGCCACGCCGCCCGGCGCCGGCCCACTTCGCTGATATCGCTGGCGTAGGGAGCGGTGGCGAGTTCCAGGTTTTCGCGCCAGCGCGCATAGCGGCGCGCATCGAACGACCAGTGCCGGTCCAGGCTCTCCAGCCGCATGATCGGTAGCGTGCGCAATTGTGCCGGGGAGAACAGGTGCTCTCGTGCATCCACTGAGCGCGCGATCACCTCCAGCCCGGGGCCTAATGCCACCGAGGGGTCGCCGCCGTGGGCGCGCGCGAGGGCGGCGATGGCCAGGCGTTCATCGGTGTCGGCGCGGGAGAGGATCAGCTCCGCCTGCACCGGCTGCGGCGCCGCTACTGCTTCGGCTGGTGCGGCCAGCTTGGCCGCCGGGTCGACCCCTTGGGCGGTGGCCGGCCCGCCCGAGAGCAAGGCCAGGCCGATGGCCCAGATGCCCAATCGCCGTCGCGCCATTCCTCGTCCCCGGGCCTGTGGTGGGCCTGAGTGTGCCATGACGGTTGCGAAGGTCGCGTGGCGCAGGCAGCAGGCAGCGAGGGTCAGTCGCCGATGCGCCGAAAGCGCGGCTGCCGTCCCCCTTCCACCGCCACTTCCTCCACGAACATTGCGTACGGACGTATCCACAGGCCGCCTTCGCCATACAGGGCCCGGTAGACCACCAGCGGCTCCAGGGTTTCGCTGCTGTGGGCCATGCCGACGACCTGATACTCGCCACCCTTGAAATGGCGGTAGCGGCCGGGAGGCAACACGGGCAAGGGCGGCAGGTCGGCCATGCGGCCTCCACGAAGGGCAGGGCGGGCCATGATAGGCCCGGCCCGGCTACCCGCGCACCAGGTTGCGCACCGGCGCCAAGCCCGCATTCCTGATCACCGAGGCGATACCGTTCTCGCACGCGGCGACACTGCGGTAGGTCTCGCTCGTGCCCACGATCTCGCCGTTACGCGCCACCAGGTTGAACATCGGCTCGCCGTTGCGGGCGATCTTGCGGGTAAAGCCGTTCGCCCGGTGCACGCTGCGGCGTACGGCCTCCACGCCCTTCAACGCGCTGGCCTGGGTGCTGTAGCGCTCACTGGTGAGGATCACACGATGATTGGCCGCACACAGCACGAAGTAGAACTGCTTGCCTGAGTGCATCAGTTTGAAATAGGGCTTCAACTCGGTTCTCCGCCGGCTTCGGTGAGCGACCATGGTTGCGTGCGGCGCAGGTCAAGGCCATGCGACCGGTCGCATCCAACCGGGTGGACCTGCATATGGCGTGGCGCCCCCCAATCGCCGAACCCCGACATTGACGCTGCCGCGCTGGCAGCGCGAGCATGCTGTGCCCCTCTTCCTCGCGTACTCATGCCCATGCAGCAGTGCATTTCCTACACCGGCCCGGACACTTCTCCCCAGTGGTACGTCGATCTGTGCCAACCCTCGGCCGACGAGCTGGCCGACGCCTCCCGCAAGCTCGGCTTCGACATCCCGGACAAGACGCGTATCGGCGAGATCGAGTTCAGCAGCCGGATCCGCTACGAGGGTGAAGCGCTGGTGCTCAACCTGCCGCGCTTCCAGTACGAATCCGAGCACGTGGTGGGCCCGCTGGGCTTCGTGGTGGCGCCGCAGGCGCTGGTGATCCAGCGCGAGTACGCCATCGAGGCCATCGACGACCTGGAGGCGGACCTGGCCGAACATCCGCCCACCGGTTCGGTGGACCTGTTCCTGCGCATCATCGAGCGCATCGTCGACCGCCTGGCCGATCTGCTCGAATCGCTCGAAAGCACGATGAGCGAAGCCTCGCGCGAGGCCTTCAAGCGCTCCGGCGACCGCAAGGCCACCCGGCACCTGGAGCGCATGCTGCATGAGGTCGGCCAGATGGGCCGCCGCATCGGCGCATTGCACAACACGCTGCATGGGTTGCTGCGCATGATCACGTTCCTCGACGAGGCCACGCCCGAAGGGTTCGACGGCGAAGAAGTACGCAAGCGGATCAAGCTGATCCACAAGGACCTCAATTCGCTGAGCGAATTCGAGCAGCAACTGGGCGACCGCATCGAGTTCCTGCTCGACAGCGTGCTGGGCCTGATCAACATGGACCAGAACGAAGTGATGAAAGTGATGGCGATTGCCTCGGTGGTGGGCATTCCGCCGACCGTCCTGGTCGGCGTGTGGGGCATGAATTTCGCCTACATGCCCGAGCTGCATTGGCACCATGGGTACGCGATCGCCGTGGGCGCCATCACGTTGAGCATCATCGTGCCGCTGGCGTGGTTTCGTCGGCGGGGCTGGATCTGAGTCGTCGAGCCGCTGCGCGAGCGCATGGACGAAGCGCAGATGTCCGCCATCAGGTTGAGATGTTTCTAAGATTCGAATCGGTCGACACAAGAACAATCCAACGTATGCAAAACGCTGCCTGAGCGTTTAACGGATGATTGCCTGAAACTCGCCTAGATCCTTGCTGTCTGCGATCCGTCCAATAGCTGACGTGATTGCGCCTGCGTTGAATGTGCCGTCCACGCGACCGGCTTGATGCCTCGCCGTGGCAACACATCATCTGCCAAGGATCAAAAATCGCGATGAACCGAATTTATCGAATCGTCTGGAATACCACGATCAGCCGTTGGGTCGTGGCCTCGGAAGTAGCCAAGGGAAAGAAGAAGACCAGCAAGGGCGAGCGCTCGCCGCAGAGCGCGGCGATCATGTTCGCCGCCACGATGATGGTGGCTGGCGGTGCGTTCGTTCCAACCGAGGCACAGGCGGTCTGGTGCAACCTCAGGCCTGGTCCGTGCACGCCGCCGCCGGCACCGAAGCCGGCACCGGCGCCCGCACCCAAGCCGGCACCTGCACCTGCGTCGGATCAGGACTGGGCTGCGCTGAGCCACAAGTATTTCCGTGCCCGTTCCAGTGAGGCGGCGGCAAACCCCAGCGGCGCAGGCGCCATCTCGATCGGGCCGAAGTCCGTTGCGAGCGGTTCGAGGTCCATTGCCCTTGGCGGTAGCGCGGTAGCGAGCGGCGGCGTCTCCATCGCCCTGGGCGAAAGCGCGGTGGCCGCCGGTACCGGCGCATTCGCACAAGGCTTGTCCGCCTCGGCCAAGGCAAACGACGCGCTTGCGATGGGCTACCAGACCAGTGTCTCGGGTGTGAATTCCATCGGCATCGGCAAGCAGATAAAAGTGCAGGCGGACAACAGCGTCGCGCTGGGCGCCGACGCGCGGGTGCTGAAGAGTGGCAACATCGATGCGAACAACGCCGTCGCGCTGGGCTCCGGCTCGGTGGCCGATCGCGCCTGGACGGTATCGGTCGGCGAGGCCGGCAACATCAAGCGCAGCATCACCAACGTGGCGTCCGGTTCGGAGGATGCCGATGCGGTCAACGTCAGCCAGCTTCGCGACACCGCCGCTGCGCTCGGCGGCGGCGCCACGGTCAATGCCGATGGCACCATCAAGCGCCCGACCTACTCGGTCGGCGGCGGCACCTACGACAACGTGGGCGATGCGCTGACGGCAGTCAGTGGCGCCGCAGGCGCCGACGCGCTCGACGTGCATTACGACGATGCCAACAAGGCGCGCGTGAGCCTGGGTGGGGCCAACGGCACCCGCGTGGGCAACCTGCAGGCGGGCCTGGTCGACGCCGACGCAGTCAACGTGTCGCAGTTGAAGTCCGCCGGGTTCGAGCTCGACGCGACGGGCGCAGTGCGCAATGCCGCGGTGACCTACGTGCCGGGCAGCATTGCCGCAGGTAGCCCGCGTGTCGTGCTCAATGCCGGCAGCGGCGACAGCACGTACTTCGTAGATGGCGACCGGGCCAAGGGGGCGCTGCCCAAGGGAACAGTCATCAGCAACGTGGCCGACGGCACGCAAGACACGGACGCCGCCAACCTGGGGCAGGTCAAGTTCATCAGCCAGAAGGCGATCGAGCAAGGCAGCAACGGCTTCCCGCCGGCAGTGGGCTTGATGTCGATCGAGCGCGCCGCCGATGTCGGCGCCGCCGCGGCACCGAGCGAAGGCAGCCGTATCGACTCGGTCGTCGAGCGCCGCACGACTGCCTACGAGTCCGGCAACTGGTACCTGAAGGCAAATGGCCGCCAGGATGGCTCGGGCCGCACGGGTCCCACCGATGAATCGCAGGTGGCGGGTGCGGCCGGCGGCATCTCCATCGGCTCGGATGCGACCACGCGTCCGCAAAATGGCATCGCGCTCGGTGTCCAGGCACTGGTCACGAGCAACGCGCCGGACGCCGTGGCGCTGGGCGCAGGCTCGGTGGCCACCGAGGCCAATACCATCTCCGTTGGCAGCCCGGGTCGTGCCGAAGACACCATCAGCAGCTACGACGCGAACAACAATCGCATCACCTTGACCAACGCGGCCAACACGCGCCGCGTGGTGAACATGGCTGCGGGCAAGAACGAGAACGACGCGGTCAATGTGTCGCAGCTCAAGGGTGTGACGGCCGCGCTGGGTGGCGGCGCGTCGGTTGAATCCGACGGCTCGATCAAGAAGCCGGGCTACGAGGTGGGCGGCGACGTCTACGACAACGTCGGCGATGCCTTGAAGGCTGCCGCGACGGCGGGTGGCGCGGGCAGCGTGCTGGCGGTGAAGTACAGCGGTGCCGACAAGTCGCGCGTCGCGCTGGAAGGCACTGGCGGCACCACGATTGCCAACGTCAAGGCAGCCGCGGCGGATACCGAAGCGGTCAACCTCAAGCAGCTGAAGGACGCCGGCATTGCCGTGGATGGCAACGGCGCGGTGACCAACAGCTTCGTGGCCTATGACGGCGCCGACAAGGCCAAGGTGACCCTGGCTGGCCAGGGCGGTTCGACGATCAGCAACGTCAAGGCCGGCACGGCCGACATGGATGCGGTGAACGTCAAGCAGCTCAAGGACGCCGGCCTGGTGGACACCGGCGGCAACGTGCAGAAGGCGGTGCTGTTCAACGCTGACGGCACCACGGCCAACGCCAACGCCGATGGCAAGAAGCTGGCCAACCTGGGTGCAGGTACGCGCGACACCGATGCGGTCAATCTGAAGCAGCTGAAGGATGCCGGTATCGCCATTGACGACAGCGGCAATGTTTCCGGCAGCTTCGTGGCCTATGACGGTGCGGACAAGGCCAAGGTGACACTGGCCGGACAAGGCGGTTCGACCATCAGCAACGTCAAGGCAGCCGCGGCGGATACCGAAGCGGTCAACCTCAAGCAGCTGAAGGACGCGGGCATTGCCGTGGATGGCAATGGCGCGGTGACCAACAGCTTCGTGGCCTACGACGGCGCCGATAAGGCCAAGGTGACCTTGGCTGGCCAGGGCGGCTCGACGATCAGCAACGTCAAGGCCGGCACGGCCGACATGGATGCAGTGAACGTCAAGCAGCTGAAGGACACCGGTCTGGTGGACAACAGCGGCAACGTGCAGAAGGCGGTGCTGTTCAACGCTGACGGCACCACGGCCAACGCCAACGCCGATGGCAAGAAGCTGGCCAACCTGGGTGCAGGTACGCGCGACACCGATGCGGTCAACCTGAAGCAGCTGAAGGATGCTGGCATCGCCATTGACGACAGCGGCAATGTCTCCGGCAGCTTCGTAGCCTATGACGGCGCGGACAAGGGCAAGGCCACGCTGGCGGGCAAGGAAGGCACCACGATCGCCAACGTCAAGGCGGCGGCGGCCGATACCGAAGCGGTCAACCTCAAGCAGCTGAAGGACGCCGGCATTGCCGTGGATGGCAATGGCGCGGTAACCAACAGCTTCGTGGCCTATGACGGCGCGGACAAGGCCAAGGTGACCCTGGGCGGCCAAGGCGGTTCGACCATCAGCAACGTCAAGGCAGCCGCCGCAGATACCGAAGCGGTCAACCTCAAGCAGCTGAAGGACGCCGGCATTGCCGTGGACGGCAACGGCGCGGTGACCAACAGCTTCGTGGCCTACGACGGCGCCGACAAGGCCAAGGTGACCCTGGCCGGCCAAGGCGGTTCGACCATCAGCAACGTCAAGGCCGGCACGGCCGACATGGATGCGGTGAACGTCAAGCAGCTGAAGGACACCGGCCTGGTCGACAACAGCGGCAACGTGCAGAAGGCGGTGTTGTTCAACGCCGACGGCACCACGGCCAACGCCAATGCCGATGGCAAGAAGCTGGCCAACCTGGCCGCAGGCAACCGCGACAGCGATGCGGTTAACCTCAAGCAGTTGAAGGACGCCGGCATTTCGGTGGACGGCAATGGCACCGTGACCAACGGCTTCGTCGCCTACGACGACGGCAGCAAGGACAAGGTGACGCTGGCCGGCCCGGCCGGCACCACGATCAGCAACGTCAAGGCCGGTGTGGCCAAGAGCGATGCAGTGAACGTCGAACAGCTGCAAAGCGCCGGCGTGATCGATGACAAGGGCAATGTGCGCAAGGCCGTGATGTTCGACGGTCCTTCGGGCGAGGCCAATGTCGCCGGCCAGCGCATCATCAACGTCAAGGCGGGCAACGCTGATACGGACGGCGTGAACGTCAAGCAGCTCAAGGACGCCGGCCTGGCCGTCGATCCCACCACCGGTGCGGTGACCAACAGCTTCGTGGCCTACGACACGGCCAGCAAGGGCAAGGTCACGCTGCGTGGCGAGGGCGGCACGGTCGTAGCCAACGTCAAGGCCGCCACCGCCAACGACCAGGCGGTCAATCTCGGCCAGTTGAAGGAGGCCGGTATCGCCGTCGATCCGAACACGGGCAAGGTGACCAATGCGGCCGTGATCTATGACGACGCCAGCAAGCAGATCGTCACCTTCGGGGGCGGCGCGGAGGGCACGCTGCTGCGCAACGTGCGTGCGGGCGTTGCCAACACCGATGGCGCCAACGTCTCGCAGATCCGCGGCGTGACCGAAGCCCTGGGCGGCGGCGCCGGCGTGGGTTCGAACGGCCAGATCACCAAGCCGACGTACAACCTCAGCGGCAATCCCTACAACAACGTGGGCGATGCGCTGGACGACCTCGATCGCCGGACCAACGAAAACGCCAAGGCGATCGGCGACATGGGCGAGGGCCGTGGCGTGAAGTACTTCCGCGCCAACTCGACGGCCGAGGATGCAAGCGCCACCGGCGCCGATGCGGTGGCGATGGGTCCGCTGTCCAAGGCTTCGGGGAAAAATGCTACCGCCGCCGGCAGCAGTGCGCAGGCCGTGGCTGATGGCACGCTTGCAGCGGGCTTTGCCGCCCGGGCAACCGAGTCGAACGCCACCGCGGTGGGCGCCAGCGCGCTGGCTTCCCAGACGCAGGCAGTAGCGGTGGGTAACGCATCGAGCGCAGGCGGTACGCGCTCGGTCGCCGTGGGTGCCGATGCCGTGGCCAACGAGGCCAACGCGGCCAGCCTGGGTGGCAACGCCTCGGCCACCGCAGACAGTGCCTTGGCGCTGGGTGCGGGGACGCGTGCCGCGCATGCCAATGCCGTGGCGTTGGGCGCCGGCAGCATGACCGATCGTGCGAACAGCGTGTCTGTCGGCAGCGCCGGCAAGACCCGCCAGATCACCTCCGTCAGTGCAGGTTCGAACGACACCGACGCGGTCAACCTCAAGCAGCTGAAGGATGCGGGCATCAGCATCGATGACAGCGGCAACGTGTCCGGCAGCTTCGTGGCCTATGACGGCGCCGACAAGGGCCAGGTCACCCTGGCGGGTGGTACAGCTGGCACCAAGATCAGCAACGTCAAGGCCGGTACGGCCGACATGGATGCGGTCAACGTCAAGCAGCTGAAGGACACCGGCCTGGTGGACAACGGCGGCAACGTGCAGAAGGCGGTGCTGTTCAACGCCGACGGCACCGCGGCCAACGCCAACGCCGACGGCAAGAAGCTGGCCAACCTCGCCGCAGGTAACCGCGATACCGATGCGGTCAACCTCAAGCAGTTGAAGGACGCGGGCATTGTCGTCGATGGCAATGGCGCGGTGACCAACGGCTTCGTGGCCTATGACGCAGCCGACAAGGCCAAGGTCTCGCTCGGCGGCGCCGGTGGCACGACCATCAGCAATGTCCGGGCCGCCGCCTCCGACTCCGAGGCCGTCAACCTCAAGCAGCTCAAGGACGCCGGCTTCGAGTTCAACAGCAACGGGACTGTCATCAACAAGGGCATCACCTACGTGCCGGGTTCGATTGCTTCGGGCGCGCCGCGGGTGTTGCTGGAGCCGGGCGTCGGCAACAGCAAGTATTTCGAAGATACCGACGGCGACGGCAAGGGGGATCGTGACGCGCCGTTGCCGAAGGGAACGCGCATCTCCAACGTGGCCGATGCGGTGCAGGACACCGACGCGGTGAACCTCGGCCAGCTGACCGACTACGGCCAGCGCGGGTTCGACAACGGCGCGCGAATGGCAGCCAACGAGGAAAGGCCCTTCGCCCTGAACAGCGACGCTGCACAGACCATGGCAGTGCCGGCCAACAGCCAGGTCGATTCCATCGGTCGCGGCCGCACCACGGCGTTGATCACCGGCCTGTACTACACGAAGGTCAGCGGACGTGCAGACGGCACGGGTTCGACCGAGCCCACCGATGCGGCCCTGGTCAAGGGCGTCGGCACCATCTCCATCGGCTCGGACAGCGGCACCACCGCCAACGACGGCGTTTCGCTCGGCACCATGGCCCGGACCACGGCCAAGGAGGCCGTGGCACTGGGCGCCGGTTCGGTCGCCAACGAGGAGAACACCGTCTCGGTAGGCAGTGCGCAGGACAACAGCTACGAGACCTGGGCCAACGATGGCACCAGCCGGACCACGATCACCAGCAAGGCCAACACGCGCCGCATCGTCAACATGGCCGCCGGCCAGGGCGACAACGATGCGGTCAATGTCGGCCAGTTGCGTCAGACCACCGCGGCATTGGGTGGCGGTGCGAACGTGGGCACCGATGGTTCGGTGAAGGGGCCGACGTACCAGATCGGCGGCAATACCTACACGACTGTCGGCGACGCACTGGCGGCGATCCAGGCCACGGCCGGCACGGGCAGCCCCCTCGGTGTCAGCTACGACGACGACACCCGGGCCAAGGTCAGCCTCACTGGCCAGGGCGGTACCACGCTGGGCAACGTCAAGGCAGGCATTGCCGATACCGACGCGGTCAACGTGTCGCAGTTGAAGGCCTCCGGCCTGGTCGACGCCGACGGCAGCGCAATCGCTGCGGTGACCTACGACGACGCCAACAAGACCGAGGTCACCCTGGGCGGCAAGGATGCGGCCGCACCGGTGCGGTTGCGCAACGTCGCCGATGCTCAGGCCGATAGCGATGCGGTCAACCTGAAGCAGCTCAAGAGTGCGGGCCTGGTCGATGGCGATGGCAGCACCCTCGACGCGCTGGTGTATGACAGCGGGTCGGCCAAGGCACGCGCCACGCTGGGCGGCGCCAACGGCACGGTGCTCGCCAACGTGGCCGACGGTCGCATCGCCGCCGGTAGCCGCGATGCGGTCAATGGCGGCCAGATCGCGACCTTGCGCGATTCGTTCAAGACCGCGATCGACGGCCTCGATGGCCGGGTCACCAAGATCGAGACCGCACCACCGTCAGGCAATACCGGGGGCGGCAATGACCCCTACGTCAACGTGCAGGGTCCGGGCGCTGTCGCCGATGCCGGTGGCAAGGACAACGGCAACGTCGCCATCGGCGGCGATACCGTGGCCCAGGGCGCTGGCAGCGTGGCGATCGGCAACGGTGCCAAGGTGCAGGCCGAGGCCAACAACGCCGTCGCATTGGGCCAGGGTTCGGTGGCTGATCGCGCGAACAGCGTCTCGGTCGGTGCCCCGGGCAGCGAGCGTGTCGTGACCAACGTGGCCGATGCCGTGCGTGATACCGATGCGGTCAATGCGCGGCAGATGCGCCAGAGCGTGCAGGAGGCGAACAGCTACACCGATTCGCGCGTCAACGACGCCTGGAACACCGTGCGCCGCGACATGAACGACATGAACCGGCAGGTCAATCGCGGTATCGCGGCGGCGTCTGCGCTGGTGAATGTCACGCCGTACCTGCCGGGTCGCACGGCCGTCAATGCGGGCGTGGCCTCGTATCGCGGGCAGACCGCACTGGGCATCGGCGTGTCGCGCTGGAGCGACAACGGCCGCTTCAACGTCAACGCCGGCATCTCGGCGGCGCGTGAGGATGAGCCGATCTACCGCGTGGGCGTCGGCTACGTCTTCTGATGTAGCCCCTTGCAGGCGACCGGCCCGATGCGGCCGGTCGCCCTGTTGACCTGTCACGGCGGCCCTGCGGGGCCGCCGCATTGTGAGAGTGAACCCTATGTCGAATCTGAGAACTGCATCGGCCCGATGGCTGGTGCTGCCTGCCCTGGGCCTGCTCGCAGGCTGCGGCAGCTATGGAAAAGTGCGCGATGGCACCACCGACCAGCCGATATGGCCGGACGTGGGCGCCGCCCGTCCGGTCGTGCCGGAGAGCGTGCGTCCGGACCTGGGCAAGTTGCGCAGCGTGCAGGCGGGCATGACCAAGACCGAGGTCTATGAGCGGATCGGCCACCCGCAGTACCGCGAAGGCCTGGCCGCCGTGCAGGAATGGAATTACGTCTTTCTGCTGCCGGATGCCGCCGGCACGGAGGCCACCTGCCAGTACAAGGTTCTGTACGACAACCAGATGCTGGCCAAGCAGTTCTACTGGCATCCGGAAGCCTGCGCGCAGCGATTGAACCCGGAGGCGCCCGCGCCGGTGGCCACCGAGGCGCCGAAGGTGGTCAAGACGCTGGACCTGTCCACCGACATGCTGTTCGCGTTCAACAGCGCCAACCTGCGTCCGGAAGGCGTGCGTGCCCTTGATGAGCGCGTGGTGTCGGCGTTGACCGACGCCCAGCGGCTCGGTGGCATCCGCCTGGTCGGGCATGCCGATCGCCTCGGCTCGGACCGCTACAACCTCGACCTGTCCCGGCGTCGTGCCGAGGCGGTGAAGGCACACCTGGTGGCGAAAGGCGTGCCGGCCAGCAGCATCGACGCGAGTGGTCGCGGCGAAGCCGAGCCGATGATCGAATGCAGCGAACGCGCACGACAGGCGTTGATTGCGTGCCTGGCGCCGAATCGCCGCGTGCGGGTCGAGATCACGGTCGACAAGTGAACCGGTGCATCCGGCGCATCGGCCCGTGTGGGTCGATGCGCCGGCATGTTCGCTTTAATCAGGCGATGCGGCCGTCGCGTCGGGGTACATGTCGAGCAGCGCGCGCGTCACTCCGTTGCTCCAGCCGAAACCATCCTGCAGCGGATACTCGCCGCCGCCGCCCGCCGCAGCCGGATCGCTGGAATACTTCTCGACCAGCTTGTGCTCCACCGCATAGCGCGCCTTGACCTTGCCGAGAAAGCCCTCGGCAACACGCCGTGCCAGCGCATCCTCGCCATAACGGCGCAGCCCCTCCACTGCGACCCACTGCAACGGCGCCCATAGATTGGGTGCGTCCCATTGCTGCCCGGTGCGCTCGCGCGTGGTGGCAAGGCCGGCTGGTGTCAGCAACTGCTGCGCCACCATGCGCGCCGTCTGGCGTGCCTGTTCCGGCGTGGCCAGGCCCACGAACAAGGGGAACAGCGCGGCCGCATTCGGCGCATCGCTGACGCGCCGCCATTGCCAGTCGTAATCGGCCCAGTAGCCGGTGCGATTCCATAGATGCTGCGTCATCGCCTGCCGACGGGCCGCGGCATGTGCGCGGAATTCCTTCGTGCAGGCAGCATCCGCACGCTGCTCGCACGCCACGGCGATCGTCGTTTCCAGGTGGTAAAGCAGGCTGTTGAGGTCGACCGGAAGGATCGCCGTGGTGCGGATGGTCTGCAGGCTGCGCCGATCGCCCAGCCAGCGCGACGAATAGTCCCAGCCGCTCTCCGCGCCGGCGCGCAGGTCGCGGTAGACCTCGCCCGGTGCACGTTCACTTGCCAGCGCAGCGGTATTGCGATCCTGCAAGTACGACTCCGGGCGCGGCGTGTCCAGGTCATCCCAATAGCGGTTGAGCACGCTGCCATCGTCGAGGCGAACGACGCGTCGGTGCGCCTGCCCGGGCGCCAGGCCGTGCGCACCTTCCATCCAGAAGGCGTACTCGCGGCGCAGCTGCGGCAGATAGCGCGCCACTTGCGCCGGCCCCCCTTCGTGCGCAGCTTCGAGCGTCACCATGTGCGAGAAGAAGGGCGGTTGCGAGCGCGAGAGGTAGTAGCTGCGGGTGCCATTCGGGATGTGGCCCCAGGTGTCGATCAAGTGGGCGAAATCCGCCAGCATGTCGCGGGCACGCGCGTCCTCGCCGCTGGCGTGCAGGCCGAGCATGGTGAAGTAGGAATCCCAGTAATAGAGCTCGCCGAAACGCCCGCCGGGGACCACGTAGGGCCGGGGCAGGGGCAATTGGCTGCTGTAGGCCGGCACCTGGCGGCTATCGCGGCTCAGCAGGGGCCACAGCGCATCGATATGCGACGTGACGGAAGCCGAGTCGGGCAGGGCAGGCGTGGTGGGCGGCACAGTGGCTTTGAAATGCTGGTCGACAAACGCGGCGAGATCGAACCCCGGCGCTTGTCGTTGCGCGAGAAAATCCCGCTCGATGATCGCCGGCGATTGCTGCGGTACCAGATCCACGAACGTCTTCTGATCCTTGAATACCTGCCCCCGCTGCACCGCATCGAACAACGCAGGCATGGCGACATCGGGCGCGGCAGGCGCTGCGGGGCTCGTCGCAACGGGCGCACGCGCACCGGCAACGCCGCAGGCCAGCAGCAGGACAAGGACCGGCGCTAGCCGGTGGGCCGGGGACAGGGCTGCACGCATTGGCAATCTCCACGAACACATACCCCAACCGTAAACCAGTGGCGCGTGTGAGGATGTGCGCATCCGGCATCGGTGCGCACAGGGCCGCGTGCCCGCCAGACAACGTGCGGCCCGCCGGCAGGGCCAAACACTGGAACACGCCGACTGCACGCGCGCCATGCTGTCGTTCGCACTTCCCTCCGGATCGCCGAGCCACCCGCGGCCATGATTCGCCGAACTCGCCCGCTGTCAGTGCTGTGCGCGTGCGTTGCGCTGTGTGCGCTCGCCGGCCAGGCACAGGCGCGCACCATTTATCGCTGCGTGCGCGATGGCACGGTCAGCCTGGCCACCGCGCCCGAGGCCGGTTCGCGGTGCCAGGCCCACACCGTGGACGACAACGCCATCCAGGCGCCCAACCTGTGGGGCAACTTCGGTGTGTTCAGCGGCACGTTGTACGAGCGCGAAGTCGACGGCGTCCTGGTCTATTCCACGCGCAACCTGCCCGGCTCCCGCCCCTATCTGCGATTCACCGTCAGTACGCCACCCGGCGAGCCCGCACATCCGGGCCTGGGCCAGGTCGGCAAGCCGCAACTGGATCGCTACGCCAAATCTTTCCGCGCCGCGGCCAAGCGCACTGGGGTGGAGGATGCCTGGCTGCGGGCCATCGCCCATGCTGAAAGTGGCTTCCAGGCACGTGCGGTGTCGCCGAAGGGGGCGCTGGGCGTGATGCAGCTGATGCCAGAGGTGGCGAACGAATACGGCGTGGCTGATCCCTTCTCCCCGGAGCAATCCATCGATGGCGGCGCGCGACACATGCGCTGGTTGCTGGCGCGTTACCATGGCGATCGCACCTTGGCCGTGGCGGCATACAACGCCGGTGTTGGCGCGGTGGGTCGCTATGGTGGCGTGCCGCCATACGCGGAAACGCAGCAATACGTCGCCAAGGTTTTCACCCTGTACGCGCGGTATCGACAGGCCATGGGTGATCCCATCGAACGTCCCGCCCCTTGAACGTGAACGCGGGCTGCACCCGCCGGCGTGTCGAACGATTTCCAAACGCTTGCGGCCGATGACGCCGTTAAATTTGTCTGGATCGACCGGGGACCAGGGCACGGCGCGACAAAACAGGAAGGCCGGCGCCTGCGACGCAGGCGTGGCGTGACAGGTACTGGAATCTCGTGGCGGCATTGAATCGGAAAAGCTGGGACGAGACCTTCGCGCATCGCGCGGGCGCGGCGCTGTTTACCGCCCTGGTACTGCTGCTGATGGCGCGCGTGCTGATGCATATGCCCGCGCCCACTTCGCGCGTGCGCGACGATGCGCTGCAAGTGACCTTCCTGGCCCGCACGCCCGCTGCGCCACCCCAGGTCATCGCGGCCGCCCCCGCGCCGGACGTAGCTGCGGCGCCTCCCGTCAATCGTCCCGCTGCGCCACCCCGCCAGGCACCGCCGCCCACGGCGCGAGCGGCAGCGGCTGCCCCCGCCTCCGATCGCATGGCAGCCACGCTGTACGCGCGCAGCGGCGCGGCGCGCCTGCCGGAGGGCAGCGCGGTCGATGCCTTCGCCGAACCCGATGCATCGCCACCTGGCACCCCCAACGAGCGCGAATTGGCGCGCGCCCGCACGGTGATGGAGCGGCCGAATCCAATCGACTACAAGCCCACGGCCTTCGACAAGGACTGGACCACCGACGGCACGCTCGGCGACGTCGCGATGCAGGGCATCGGAAGGGGCATGAAGAAACTCAACAAGGCGATCTTCGGCCCGGAGATCCAGCCTGCCAAGGCGCGTCCGCCACCGGACGTGCGCTTCAATCCTGCATTGCACGAACGTCAGCAGGATCTGGGCAGCGAAGCCACGGGTGATGCCTACAAGGCCGCGCCGATTGCCTTCGAGAAAGCGCCCGGCTACGCGGGCCAGGCCAGCCATCGCATCCGCGACGCCCTGGCCGAACTGCAGGCGCAGACCGGCGCCTGCGACGCTGCACGCCTGCAGCCGCTGCTGGCCACCGTGCGTGGCCACCTCGCCGACCTAGAGCAGGTCGAGCGTGCCTATGCCAAGGGCGCCGATCCGGTCATGGCCGAACAGCTGTTGCCGCGCCAGGCCGACAGCGCCTACGACCTGGCCCGGCGTGCGCTGTGGTACGCGAAGGAAAAGACCGCCGATTGCCGGCGTTGAAGATCGCCTGTCCTGCGCGGGGATCCATTCGCGCTCCATCACGCGGGGCAGGGCGTTGCGCGCTGAGCGCGGCGCATGAAAAAAGCCGCGGGGCTTGCGCCCCGCGGCTTCAACCTGCCTGTGGCCGTATCGACGGCCGCAGTGCTTACTTCTTCGCCGGCTTGTTGCCGACCGGCTTGCCATTGGCGTCCAGCACCTGCACTTCGCCCAGGTTGAGCGCGCGCACCGGGGCCTCGATCTTGCCCAGGTCACCCACGATCACCCAGGTCATCGCCTTCGGCTGCACGATTTCCTCGATCGCCTTCTGCGCCGACGGCTGGTCCACCGCTTCCAGGCGCGACTTCAACGTCTGCACGTAGTCGTCCGGACGGTTGAACTTGACGATCGCCTCCATCGCGCCGAGCACCGCACCGGTGGTCTCGTAGCTGCCCGGCAGGGCGCGGATGCGCTGGTTGCGGATCTTCGCCACTTCGGCCTCGGTCAGCGGCTTTTCGCCGATCACCGCCATCGCTTCCTTCTGCACTTCGGCCGCGGACTCGGCAGTCTTGTCGGTCTGCACCGGGGCGAAGAACAGGAACGGGCGCTGGCCCTGCGCATCCATCAGGAAGCTCTGCGCGCCATAGGCCCAACGCTTGTCCTCGCGCAGGTTCATGTTCAACCGCGAGGTGAAGGTGCCGCCGAAAGCGCCGTTGGCCACGCCGATGTCCAGGTTGTTCGGCGCCTTGGTCGACGGCGCCAGCAGGCCGGCCAGGATCAGCGACTGCGGCGCGTCATCGCGGTTGATCAGGAACACGCGCGGCTTGGGCTGTGCGGCCACTTCGCCGACGTTCTTCTTCGGCACCGCGCCGGCCGGGGCCTGCCAGTCGCCGAACACCGCATCGAGCTGCGGGATGATCTTCTCCAGCGTGGTGTCGCCGGCGACCAGGATGCGCACGTTGTCCGGGCGCAGCCACTGCGACTGGAAGCGACGCAGGTCATCGGCGGTCAGCGACTTGATCGACGCCTCGTCGCCACTGCCGGTCAGCGGGATGCTGTAGGCGTGGCCCTTGCCGTAGAGCAACGGCGGCAGGGTACGCAGGGCCAGGCCGTTGGGCTGGGTCTTTTCCTGGGCAATGCCGGCCAGCCATTGCGCGCGGATGCGCTCGATGTCTTCGGCCTTGAACGCCGGATTGCGCACGGTGTCGGCGAACAGCGCCAGCGAGGGCTGCAACTGGTCGTTGAGTGCGCTGAGCGAAGCGCCGCATACGTCCAGGTCGCAGTCGTTGCCGAGGATCGCGCCCAGGCGCTGGCGCTGCTTGGCCACTTCCACCGAATCCAGCGACTTGGTGCTTTCGCCCATCAGCGCGCTGGTGAAGCTGGCGGTGCCGAGCTTGGCGCCGAGGTCAGCGGCGTATCCGCTGTCGAACATCAGCTGGACCTGCGTCACCGGGATGGTGTTGCGCTCGGCCAGGATCACTTCGATGCCGTTCTTGAGCTTGCCGCGTTGCAGGGTCGGGAAGCTCAGGCTCGGGAACTTGTCGGTTTCCGGCACGCCCTTGCTGCGATCGACCTGGCTCTTGGCCACCTTGAACTTCGTGCCGGCGCTGGCTGGCAGCTTGACCGCCGGCTTGCCTTCCGCGGCGGGCAGGGCGACGACGGCCTTGTCCTCGGCTTCCGGGTCGAAGCCTTCACCGGCCGGCAGCACGGTGAGCAGGTAGTCGCCCTTGCCGAACCACGCCTGGGCGGCCTTCTGCACGCTGGCCGGGGTTGCCGCGGCGGCGCGCTCCAGGTCCTTGCGATAGGCGCCCGGATCGTTGCGGTACACCTGGCCCTCGGCCAGGATCACCGCCTTGCCGCCGAACCCGCCCACCTTCTCCAGGCCGCGGACGAAGCCGGCGCGATAGGCCACCTGCGCACGCTGCAGCTCATCGGCGGTCGGGCCCTGGGCGAGGAACTTCTTCAACTCGTCGGCGATGGCTGCTTCGACCTTGGCCGGGTCCACGCCATCCTTCACGTCGGCCTGGATCTGCACCTGGCTGGCCAGGGCGAACGGCTGGATCGCCGCGGACACGTCGTCCACCAGCTTGTCCTGGTAAACCAGGCGCTGGTACAGGCGCGAAGTCTTGCCGCCGCCCAGCACCGTGGTGGCCAGGTCGAGCGAAATCGCATCGTCGCTGCCCAGCTGCGGCGCCACCCAGGTGCGGTAGATGCGCGGTTGCGAGACGTGGTCGTGCTGCACGCCGCGGGTCTGCTTCGGCAGCGCGGTGATCCACGGCTGCTGGCGCGACACCGGCTGGCCCGCCGGAATGTCGCCGAAGTACTTCTCGGCCTTGGCGCGCGCTTGCGCAACGGTGATGTCACCGGCCATCACCAGCGTGGTGTTGGCCGCGCCGTAGTTGTCGATGAACCACTTCTTGACGTCTGCCAGCGAGGCCGCATCCAGGTCTTGCATCGAGCCGATGGTGTCGTGCTGATACGGATGGTTGGCCGGGAAGACGTTGGACAGGATGTTCTGGTCGACGCGGCCATAAGGACGGTTCTCGCCCTGGCGCTTCTCGTTCTGCACCACGCCGCGCTGGGTATCGAGTTCAGTCTGGCCGATCGCGCCGAGCAGATGGCCCATGCGGTCCGATTCCATCCACAGCGCCGTGTCCAGCGCAGTGGTCGGCACGGTTTCGAAATAGTTGGTGCGGTCAAACCAGGTGGTGCCGTTCATGTCGGTGGCGCCCACCTTCTCGAACGGCTGGAAATAGGTGCCCTTGTGGTTCTCCGAGCCGGAGAACATCAGGTGCTCGAACAGGTGGGCAAAGCCGGTGCGGCCGGTCGGCTCGTCGGCCGAACCGATGTGGTACCAGATGCTGACCGCCACCACCGGCGCCTTGTGGTCTTCATGCACCACCACGGTCAAACCGTTGGGCAGGGTGAAGCGCGTATAGGCGATATCCGGAATGCCGGCTTGCGTGGCAGTGGTCTTGGCCAGAGATTCGGGCGCGGCGAAAGCGTTCGGCGCACTCAGCCCGGCGCCAGCGGCAAGGGCACCGGCGATCAGCAGGGACAGCGGTCGGGTCATGGAGTCCTCCTTGGACGGGGTGAATGACCGAGGCTAGACGTTCGCGACGCTGGCGGAAAGTGACCAACGGCAGGGATCGTCGCCAAGCCCGGCATGGTCGCCACCCTCGGTCACATGGGACAATTCGCCCTCCCACGTCCCGCCCGCGCCGCGCTTTGCTGCGAGGGCTGCCCGCGTCTGTTCTCCAGCCCTCGGTAACCTCATGTTCTCGTTTCGCAACGAACTGTCCCAGTGGCGCGCGGCGCCGCTGCGCGAGCTGATGGCGGGGGCGGTCGCCACCTTCGCGCTGATCCCCGAGGTGATCGCCTTCGCCGCCGTGGCCGGCGTGGACCCGCAGGTGGGGCTGTTCGCTTCCTTCGTCATTGGCATCGTCATCGCCTTCAGCGGCGGACGCCCGGCGATGATCTCGGCCGCCGCCGGCTCGGTGGCCCTGGTCGCCGCGCCCCTGGTGGCCCAGCACGGCTTGCCTTATCTGCTCGCCGCCGGGCTGCTGGCCGGTGTGATCCAGATCGTGTTCGGGCTGCTGCGACTCGGGGTGCTGATGCGTTTTGTCAGCAGCTCCGTGCGTACCGGCTTCGTCAACGCGCTCGCGGTGCTGATCTTCTCGGCCCAGCTGCCGCATGTGCTCGGTGCCAATGTCGCCAGCTGGGCCTTGCTGGCGCTGGGCGTGGCGCTGATCTACGGCCTGCCGCGCCTGCGCCTGCCCGGTTTGTCGGTCATTCCCTCGCCGTTGTTGTGCGTGGGCGTGCTGACGGCCGCGGCGGTGGGCTTCGATCTGCCGGTGAAGACCGTGGCCGACCTGGGCAAGCTGCCCGATGCGTTGCCGCAGCTGCAGTGGCCAGCGGTGGCGCTCAGCCTGGAGACCCTGCGCATCATCGCCATGCCGGCGCTGGCGATCGCGATGGTGGGCTTGCTCGAGTCGATGATGACCGCGCGCGTGGTCGACGAACTCACCGACACGCCGAGCAACAAGCACCGCGAATGCACCGGCCTGGGCATCGCCAATCTGGCCGCCAGCCTGTTCGGTGGCATCGCCGGCTGCGGCATGATCGGGCAGACCGTGGGCAACGTGAAGTACGGTGGCCGCGGCCGCCTTTCCACCCTGTTCGCCGGTGTCCTGCTGCTGGTGTTGATGGTGTTGCTGCGCCCTTGGGTGGCGCAGGTGCCGGTGGTGGCGCTGGTGGCGGTGATGGTGATGGTGTCGATCGAGACCTTCGACTGGCGCTCGCTGCGCCAGCTGGTGCGTCATCCGCGCACCTCCTCGGCCGTCATGCTGGCGACGGTGGCGGTGACCCTGGCCACGCACAACCTGGCCGCCGGCGTGGGCGTCGGCGTGCTGCTCAGTGGCGTGTTCTTCGCCTTCAAGGTGGCGGGGCTGCTGCGCGTGCAGGACGCGCAGGTCGGCGAGGTCCACGTGTGGACGGTGACCGGGCAGGTGTTCTTCGCCTCGGCCGATGCCTTCCTGGATGCCTTCGATCCGCGCCAGGTGAGCGCGGGCAAGGCGCGCATCGATGTCAGCCATGCCCACTTCTGGGATATCACCGCTGCGGCGGCGCTGGACCAGGCCGTGCAGCGGCTGCAGCATCACGGCCTGGCGGTGCAGGTAACGGGTCTGGACGCGCACAGCCGGCGGCTGCTCTCCCGCGTGGGCAAGGACGCGGACTGGGAGCCTGCGCTGTAAGCGCGCCGGCGGGCGCAGGCCCACCAGCCCAAAAGTCACATGTCGCCCGGCCCGGCCGTGCCTACACTCCAGGGAGTATTCCAACTCCTTGAGGTGAAGGGTGAAGCGTATCGTGATGGGATTGTTGGCGTTGTCGGTATCGACGGCGCTCCAGGCGGCGACGCCGCAGTTTGACGGCCAGCGCATGTCGCAGGACGTCAAGGTGTTGGCATCGGATGCCTTCGAGGGCCGCGGCCCGGCCACGGCCGGTGAGCAGAAGACCATCGACTACCTCAGCCAGCAGTTCCAGGCGGCGGGCCTGCAGCCGGGCGGCGATCTCAAGGACGGCAAGCGCCTGTGGACGCAGGCCGTGCCCCTGCGCCAGGCCGACATCGTCGGTACGCCGGCGTTGGCCCTGGACCTGAAGGGCAAGACGCAGCCGCTGACCCAGGGCAAGGAAATTGCCATCCGCGCCGCGCTGGACGGTTCCAGCGAAGTGGACGTGCGCAATGCGCCGCTGGTGTTCGTCGGCTACGGGGTAAAGGCGCCGGAGCGCAACTGGGATGACTTCAAGGGCGTGGACCTGAAGGGCAAGATCGCCGTCGTGCTGATCAACGACCCGGACTTCGAAACCGGGCAGGGCGATTTCGACGGCAAGGGCATGACCTATTACGGTCGCTGGACCTACAAGTTCGAAGAGGGCGCACGCCAGGGCGCGCTCGGCGTGCTGGTGGTGCACGAGACCGCGCCGGCCTCCTATGGTTGGGCGACGGTGGCCAGCTCCAATACCAACACCATGTTCGATGTGGTCCGCGACAAGCCGGCCTCGGCGCACCCGAAGATCGAAGGCTGGATCCAGCGCGAGCTTGCCGAGCAATTGTTCAAGCAGGCGGGGCTGGACTTCGCCACGCTCAAGCAGCAGGCGCAGTCGCGCGACTTCAAGCCGGTCGAGCTGAAGGGCGAAGGCCTGAGCGCCAAGTACGCGGTGAAGTCGGACGTGATCACCTCGCACAACGTGGTGGCGCGCCTGGAAGGCAGCAAGCAGCCGGACGACACACTGATCTACAGCGCGCACTGGGATCACCTCGGCGTGGGCAAGCCCGACGCCAGCGGCGACCGCATCTTCAACGGCGCCCTGGACAACGCCAGTGGCACGGCCGCGCTGCTGGAACTGGCGCGTGGCTTCGCCAGCGGCCCCAAGCCGGACCGCTCGGTGGTGTTCCTCGCCGTCACGGCGGAAGAGAAGGGGCTGCTGGGTTCGGAGTATTACGCCTCCAAGCCGCTGTACCCGCTGGAGAAGACCGTGGCCGTCATCAACATGGATGGCATGAGCCCGAACGTGCCCTCGCGTGACTTCGGCATCTACGGCACCGCCAAACTGGAACTGCTCGACGACCTGAAGGCCGTCGCGACCGAGCGTGGCCTGCGCTATACGCCGGACCCGAAGCCGGAAGCGGGCTATTTCTTCCGCTCCGACCACTTCTCCTTCGCCAAGCGTGGCGTGCCGGCGCTGTCGTACTCGGCGGGCCAGGATTGGGAGGTCGGCGGCGTGGCGGCGGGCAAGGCCGCCTCGGACGAATACACGGCCAAGCGCTATCACCAGCAGGGCGATCAGTGGCAGCCGGACTGGACCTTCGCCGGCGGCGCGCGCGATCTGTCGATCCTGTACACGCTCGGCATGCAGTTGGCCGATTCGAAGCAGTGGCCGAACTGGAGCAGCGATTCGGAGTTCCGCGCGATCCGCGACGCGAGCCAGGCGCAGCGCAAGTAAGCAGGACGACGGCCGATGCCGTCGCAACCAGGAAGGGCCGCCCAAGGGGCGGCCCTTCTCATTTCAGCGCGGCATTGGCCCAAGGCCGGATGGCAGATTGCTGCCGACTTGTCGTGCCCGACCCCCGGGCATAGCATCGCAGCGCACAGCCCGATCACCGGGCTGCCTCCTGCGAGGAAGGCGGATGGCAACAACCCGGCCAGAACCTTCGGCTGCGCCCGGTGCAAGCCCACGCTTGCTGTCCGGCGGCAACCCGCAGATCGGCAAGGGCGAGGGCGATGCATTCGTGCAGGCCTATATCGCGGCGATGCCCGGCTGGAAGCAGGCCGTGGGGCGGCAACTCGATGCGCTGATTACCCGCGTGGTGCCGACGGTCCACAAGGCAGTGAAGTGGAATTCGCCCTTCTACGGCGTGGCGGGGCAGGGCTGGTTCCTCAGCTTTCACTGCTTCGAGCGATACATCAAGGTGGCATTCTTTCGTGGCAGCGCGCTCGACCCGCTGCCGCCGCAGGCCTCCAAGCAGGCACACGTGCGCTATGTGCACATTCACCAGGACGATGTGATCGACGAAGCGCTGTTCTGCAATTGGGTGGCGCAGGCGGTGCAGTTACCGGGCGAAAAGATGTAAGCCCCTTGGCTATCGATGGAGGATGGAGCATGGCCCTGAAGTCCACCGCAAAAGTTGCGGCAAAGAAGACCGCCCCGCGCACCAAGGCGCAGGCAAGTGCGACGGCACCGAAGGTGCCGGCTGCCAAGCGCATCGCGAAGAAGGCGTCGGGCAAGGCGCCGGGCGCAGCGACGGTGACACCGGCCCAGGCCGCGCGCCTGATCGACGCCCGCATCGCAGACACCCCCGACTGGCGCGGCGAGGCGCTGGCCCAGGTGCGCGCCCTGATCCATGCAGCAGATCCCGAAGTGGTCGAGGAAGTGAAGTGGCGCGGCACGCCAGTGTGGTCGCACGACGGCATCCTGTGCACCGGCGAGCGGTACAAGGACAAGATCAAGCTCACCTTTGCCCGGGGCGCCGCGCTGCCGGATCCGAAGCGCTTGTTCAACGCCAGCCTGGAAGGCAACACCCGTCGCGCGCTGGACATCTTCGAGCAAGACACGCTCGACGCCGCCGCATTCAAGGCATTGATCAAGGCAGCCGTGCAGGCGAACGTGCAGGCCGCGCAGGCGCGCAAGCGCCGCTGAAGCGTATCGGATTGCCCTGACAGGTTTTTCAGGTTGATCGGCGCGCAGCGACGGGAGACCCTTGCCTGAGCCTTCAGAGCCCAGGGAGCCGATCATGTTTGAACATCTCGATGCCGCGCAATCCGCAGCACGCAGGCCGCCTCGCGTCCCCGCCACGTGCAAGCTGGGGTTCCACTACTACGACGAACCGCGTGGCGATACGAAGGTGGGTTACGCGGTGCCGGCGCTGCGCCTGCATGGCCGTTGGCTGGAGGCAGGCGGCTTCCGGGTGGGCGAGACGGTCGACGTCAGCATTGCCGACGGCGTACTCCTGCTCTCCCGGCAGGCGGCGCCCGCAGCGCCCCCGGCGCCTGCCGCGCCGGTCAAGCGTCGCCGTCGCGCGCCCTAGGTCGCGCGACGGGGCAGGCGCACGTCGAACCTGACCTCGGTTTCCGCATTCGATGCGGTCAGGTTGCCGCCGTGGGCCAGGGCGAACTGGTGCGCAATGAACAGGCCCAGGCCCAGGCCGTGACTGGCATGGAAGCGTGTCTTGAACGGCTCGAACAGGCGCGGCAGCAATTCGGGATCGATATGCCCCGCATTGCGCACCGTAAGCCGCAGGCTGCCGCCCTGGCGACCATCTATCTCCACCTGCACCGGCACGCCTTGACCATGGATCAAGGCGTTGCTGACCAGGTTGGAGATGATCTGCGACACCCGGTCGACATCCGCATGCAGCTGGGTGTCGCCTTCGATCTGCAACGCGATCTGCGCATTGGCGTGCAGGCCGCGTGCTTCTTCCAGTACCGCCTCCACCACCTCCCGGCAATCGCAGGGCGCAGTTTGAACGGTCAGCCCGCCGGTACGAATGCGGGAAAAATCCAGCAGTTGCTCGACCATCCGTGCCATCCGTCGGCCGCTGCTCTCCATTTGGCCGAGCGTGCGCTGCACGGGCGCATCGGGCGGCAATTGCAGGGCGAGCTTTTCCGCACACAACAGCACTACCGACAGTGGCGTGCGCAGATCATGGGTCAGCACCGCCATCATCGTTTCGTTGAGCTTGAGCGCGCGTTCCAGCGACGCGTTGCGCTGCTTGAGCAGGCGACGCTGCTGGTAGAGCTCGATGAAGACATTGATCTTGCCCAGGATCACGTGCGGCTCGATCGGTTTGTGCAGGAAGTCCACCGCCCCAGCGCCATAACCCTGGAACGAACGCATCGGGTCGCTGGGTGAAGCGGTGAGGAAGATGATCGGTACCTCGCGGCTGCGCGCGGCGCCCCGCATCAGCTCGGCCAGCGAGAAGCCGTCCATCTCCGGCATGTGCACGTCCAACAGCGCCACGGCGACTTCATGCACCAGCAGCAGCTCCAGGGCTTGTGCACCGGAACGGGCGCAGAGTACCCGCACCCCATCGCGGCGCAACAAGGCCTCCATGGCGACCAGGTTCTCGGCGACGTCGTCGACGACCAGCAGGTTGACCAGGTCCGGGGCGTCCGAGGCGGGTGTGGGAAAGATCAGGTTCATCGGTTGAACTCGGCCAGGCGGTGGCACAAGGCGTCCAGGGTCAAGACGGCATCGGCACCGGCGTGGGCCAGGGCCGAGGCGGGCATCAGCGGCGAGTCGGCATCATCGGGTTGCTGGATCCAGGCCGCGCCACCTTGGGCGCGTACCGCGGCCACGCCGTCGCTGCCGTCGCTGCTGGCGCCGGTCAGCAGGATCGCCAGCAGGCGTTCGCCGAAGGTCTCGGCGGCGCTCTCAAACAGCGGGTCGATGGCCGGGCGCGAGAACAGCACCGGCTCGTCCACCGAAAGCGCCAATGCCGCGCGGCTCTCTACCAGCAGGTGGTAGTCGGGCGGGGCGAAGGTGACGGTGCCCGGCAGCAGCGGCTGCTTGTCGATGGCCTCGCGCACCGGCAACGCACAGATGCCGTCCATCGCTTCGCTGATCTGGCTGGGTCGGTCGCGCGGCAGATGCAGCACGATCAGCACCGGCACCGGCAGATCCGCCGGCAGCCGGGCCAGCACGGCCCGCAGCGCAGCCACGCCGCCTGCCGATGCGCCGATGGCGATCGCGTCGAAACGCGCCGAAAGGGGGAGCAGGTCCTGGCTCATGCCAGCTTCCGGTAAAGGCGCTGCTCGCGCACGCAAGACTCGAAGGCATCGGCATGCGCACCGAACTGCAGGGTTTCCTTGCTGCCCAGGCCGAGGAAGCCGCGGTGCACCAGCGCTTCCTGGAACAGCCCGATCGCCCGGTCCTGCAAGCTGCGGTTGAAGTAGATCAGCACGTTGCGGCACGACACCAGGTGCACCTCCGAGAACACGTTGTCCGTGGCCAGGCTGTGGTCGGCGAAGACGATGTTGCGCTTGAGCCTGCGATCGAACAGCGCGCCGTCGTAGGCCGACGTGTAATAGTCCGAAAGCGAGGCACGGCCGCCGGCCAGATGATAGCTGCGACTGAACTGGGCCATGCGGCCGATGTCGTAGACACCGCTCTCGGCGCTGGCCAGTGCATCGGGGTTGATGTCGGTGGCGTAGATCAAGGTGCGTTCAAGCAAGCCCTCTTCATGCAGCAGGATTGCCAGTGACCACACTTCCTCGCCGGTGCTGCAGCCGGCCACCCAGATCTTGCAGGAAGGGTAGGTGCGCAACACCGGCACCACCTGTTCGCGCAGGACGCGGAAGTACTCCGGGTCGCGGAACATCTCCGAAACCTGCACGGTGAAGTACTGCATGGCATCGGCAAACAGCGCCGGCTCGTGCAGCAGCCGGTGCTGCAGGTCGGACACGCGCGGACAATCGAAGCGCTCCATGGCCTGGCGCACGCGACGTCGCAACGACGACACCGCGTACTGGCGGAAATCATAGTGGTAGCGCCGGTAGATGCCCTCCAGCAACAACTCCAGCTCCAAGTCCAACAGCTCGGCCGTGCTCATTGGCGCGCGCACCATACCCGGCACAGCGAGACCAGCTTGTCGATATCGATCGGCTTGGCGATGTAGTCGTTGGCGCCGGCTTCCAGGCAATGCTCGCGGTCATCGGCCATGGCCTTGGCGGTCAGGGCGATGATCGGCAGGTCCTGCCACTGCGGATTGCGGCGGATCTCGCGCATCGCGGTGAGGCCATCCATCTCCGGCATCATGATGTCCATCAGCACCAGGTCGATCTCCTGCACGGCCAGCCGGTCCAGGGCTTCGCGGCCATTGCGCGCGATTTCCAGCGTCACTCCGAGCGGTTCGAGCACGCTCGACAGGGCAAAGATGTTGCGCACGTCGTCCTCGGCCAGCAGCACGGTGCGGCCGTCGAGCACCGCATCGCGGCGACGCGCCTCGCGCAACAGGCGTTGCTGGTTGCTCGGCAGCGAGGCCTCGACGCTGTGCAGGAACAGGGTGACCTCATCGAGCAACCGCTCCGGAGAGCGCGCGCCCTTGATGATGATGCTCTTGGAGTAGCGACGCAGGCGCTGCTCCTCATCGCGGGTGAGGGCGCGCCCGGTGTAGACGATCACCGGCGGGAAGGCCACCGCGTCGTGGCCGGCCATGCGTTCGAGCAGGTCATAGCCGCTGCCATCCGGCAGGGCCAGGTCCATGACCATGCAGTCGAAGGTCACGCCGACGAGCTGGTCGATGGCCTCGGCCACGCTGCCCGCGGCGATGATCTCCAGCTGGTCGCGCGCCAGCAGCCGTTGCAGGTTCTCGCGCAGTTCGTGGTCGTCCTCCACGATCAGCAGCCGGCGCATGGCCCGCGCGCTGGTCTGCTCGAGCTGCTCGATGGCCGACACCAGCCGCTCGCGCGAGGCCGGCTTGATCAGGAAGCCCACCGCGCCCAGCTCCATCGCCACCTGGGTGCGTTCCAGCGCCGAGACCACGTGCACCGGGATATGCCGGGTGGCCGGATCGCGCTTGAGCCGCTCCAGCACGCTCAGGCCGGAGATGTCGGGCAGGCCGATGTCCAGCAGGATGCCGCTGGGACGCAGCTGCGGGGCCATCACCAGGGCTTCTTCGGCGGTGGACGCAACCACGCAATCGAAATCCAGTTCGTGGGCGAGCTGGACCAGGGCGCGACCAAAGGCGACGTCGTCTTCGACGGCCAGGATCAGGCGGCCCGGCCGCAGGCGCTGCTGGCGATCGTCCTCCACGGCGGGCGCGCTCGGCAGGCTCGGCGGGGTCGCTGCCGGTGGGGGCGCAATCGCAGTGGGGACCGGGTTGGCCACGACCGGCGCGGGCGACACCGAGACCGGCGGAGGCAGGGGAGCCTGCGCCGCTTCGGCCGGCGCGCCATCCAGGGGCAGCGCCAGGGTGAAGCAGCTGCCGCGGCCAGGCTCGCTTTCCACCTGGATGCTGCCGCCCATGCGCAACGCCAGGTCGCGCGAGATCGACAGCCCCAGCCCGGTGCCGCCGAAGCGGCGGCGCGTGCTGCCATCGGCCTGTCGGAAGGCCTCGAAGATCACGTCGGTCTGGTCGCGGGCGATGCCGATGCCGGTGTCGCTCACCACGAAGCCGATGCGGTTCGGGCCACGCGCCTGCACCTTGAGCGAGACGCTGCCGTGTTCGGTGAACTTGAGCGCGTTGGCCAGCAGGTTCTTGAGGATCTGCTGCAGGCGCTGGCTGTCGGCGACGAACTGCACCGGCGCGTCGGCATCGGCGCTGATCTCCAGGGCCAGCCCTTTCTGCCGTGCCAGCGGTTCGAAGGTGTCGCGCAGGCGTGCCAGGACGCCTTCGGTGGCCAGCACGTCATCGGACAGGTCGACGTGGCCCGCTTCGATCTTGGACAGATCCAGGATGTCGTTGATCAACGCCAGCAGGTCGTTGTTGGAGGAGTGGATCGCCTGGGCGTACTTCACCTGTTCGGCGGTCAGCGTGCCGTCGCGATTGTCCGCCAGCAGCTTGGCCAGGATCAGCGAGCTGTTGAGGGGCGTGCGCAGCTCATGCGACATGTTGGCGAGGAATTCGGATTTGTAGCGCGAGGCGGCGGCCAGCTCGGCGCCGTTGCGCACCAGATCAGACTGTGCGCCCAGCAGGCGTTCGCGCTGCGCTTCCAGTTCCTGCGTGCGCTCTTCCAGCTGCACGTTGGTCTGCTCCAGCGCCGCCTGCTGCTGTTCGAGGTTGACCTGCGAGTGCTGCAGGCTGCGGCTCTGTTCCTCCAGCTCCTCGTTGGCTACGCGCAGTTCTTCCTGCTGGGTCTGCAGCTCCTCGCCCTGGCGCTGGGTTTCCTCCAGCAGCGCCAGCAGTTCCATGCGCAGCACCGCGGTGCGCAAGGCCACGCCAATGGCTTCGCCACACCGGGCCACCAGGGCCAGCGCGTCGTCGCCCTGCACGGCCCCGGCCACGCGGCCGAGTTCGATCACGCCGGTGATCTTGCCGTCCGCGCTGACCGGCGCCATCAGCAACTCGGTCGGCGTGCTGCGCCCCAGCGCGGAGGTAATGGGCAGGTGCGAGGCGTCGACGCCGTGCACGCGGCGCGCATGACCCAGGCGCAGGGTCTCGCCGAGCTGGCCACTGCGCAGCGGCAGCTCGCGCGGCACGTCCGCGCCCAGCGCCACGCCGCCGGTCAGGGTCAGGCGCTCGCCTTCCAGTCGATACAGGGCGCCCACCGGCGCACCGACGTACGCGCACAACACGCCCAACGTGGACTCGGCCAACTCGTGTGGCGCCTGTTCTCCCTGCAGGCTCAGGGCCACGGCGTTCTCCCCTTCCTGCAACCACAGGGCCTGCTCGGCCTGGCGGCGCGCGCGGATGGCCTGCATGACCACGAAGGCCGTCAATACGAAGCTGGTGCCGCCAATGCTGCGATTGACGAACGAAAACGCGGAGTTGTTGCTGGCCGGCGCGATGTTGTATCCGATGACCAGCAACACGCACGCCAGCGCCGCGATGGCCAGCGGCATCATCGGCCGGCTCTGGAACACAGTGACGGCCACCGCCATGAAGTACAGCAGCCAGACGGCGTATCCCAATGGCGTGATCGACTCGATGCCGAGCGTGGACGCCGCCAGCGCCAATGCAGTGGCGCCAATCGCCCAGTCGCGGCCGTGGTGGTTGCGCATTGCCCCGTCCCCTGTAACCAAAGCGCTCGATACTACCCGAAGCTCCCGCACTGCCGAAGTGCGGATTTCCGCGGCGATTCCCTCCACGCTTCCTTCACGCGACAATGCCAATCCTTCGGCGTTTTTCATCCAGAGGTGGGCGACATGCAGGTGCTGCATCAGGGGCGGGTGCAGGCGGAAGGCCGGGTGCGCGATGCGCAGGCAGGCCGTCATCGGTGGAGGGGCGCGGCATGAGCGCGCCGATCCGCGTGTTGCTGGTGGAAGACCAGGAGGACCTGCGCGAACTGCTCAGCGATGTGATGCAGGGCATGGGCGCGGAAGTGATCACCGCCGAGAACGCCAACGTGGCGATGGCACTGCTAAACGACGGCTATCGCTGCGACGTGCTTTTCAGCGACATCCACATGCCGGGCACGCTCAGCGGCGCCGACCTGGGCGAGTATGTGAGCCGCGCCCTGCCCGATGCCACCGTCATCCTCGCCTCGGGACACCCACGCTTCCAGCTGCAGCCCTTGCCGTCGGGCGCGTTGTTCCTGCAAAAACCCTTCCGCCTCAACCAGTTCATGGACCTGATCCAGCGCCGGGCCTGAGCCGGGCTCAGGCGTGGATCCAGAAGGCGAACTCGGCAAAGGTTTCCCGGTTCCACCAGGCCGACTGGCCGGTGCCGTAGCGGAAGTTGCTCGCGCCGGCCTGGCTTTGCAGCGGCGCCAGGACCGTGCCTTGCGCATCGCGTCGTGCCCGCGCGGTGTCGGTCTCCGGCACCACCATCACGATATGGCCCGATCGGCCTTCTTCCTTGCGCCGCGCCACGATCATGCCCAGCGCACCCTGGTTGGCGGCCAGCTGCAGCTTGTCCAGCGTGCCCGTCTGGCGCCAGCCAAAATCCGGCCCAAAATCGCGTAGCCAGCGGAACAGGTCGTTGGCGCGCATCTCGCGCAGCGTGTCGCCGATCAGCGGCGGCACGGTCTGCCCCTGCTGCCATTTCAGCAGCGCCGGGGCCGACCACCACACGCGGGGCAGGTACGCCCCGGCCAGATGGCAGAAATCGTGGGTGTAGATGTTGCAGAAGGTCAGCCCGTCGCGCGGCTGGTAGCGCTTGTAGGACGGCTTTTCGCAATCCAGCCAGGCAATGATCGCGGCCAGTTCGCCGCGCAGTGCATCCGGCGAATCGCCTTGGCGACCGGGCTGGCCGGGCTCGTTGAGCGAGTGTGCATCGGCCGGCGCAGTGCGCCGGGTCACGCTGCCGGCAGCGCGGGGCATCCACACCGCCGGGACGACGCCGGCGGCGCGCGCAACGTCCGCGGGCGCAGCCACGGGCGCGGGGAGCACCGGGATGGCCTGAAGGTCCGGCGCCGGCTTCAGGTAGCGCGTCGCGGCCCAGCCGCGCAGCAGCGCGCCGGCCAGGCTGGTCTCCACCGCGCGAAAACCCCCGACGATCTTGTTGTCCAGGGCGCGCACCGGGTGTCCATCGGGCAACTCGCCGACCACATTGGCCCGCAGCGGCTGGCTGATCTTCGGCGCGCTGCGCAGGTACAGGGTGGAAACGCGCGTATCCACGCGCAGCAATGCGCCGGTCGCGGTGACCGCCGAGGGCGGCGGCACGATGGCCTCGCCGGCCACCGGCGGATCGATCAGGGCCGGCGCGCCACCCCCGGCGATGGTCTCGCTCAGGCGCAGGAAATCGAACACCGATTCGCCGTAGTACTTGCCGCCCGGCGGCCGGTAGCCCTGCTTGAGGCCTTTGCGCGGATCGTAGCGGCCCGTGTTGTAGGCGATGGCGACAGCGACCATGTCCAGCACGCTCAGCGGATTGCGCGTGCCCAGGCCGATGCGCACGCGCTGGGTCTGCAGTTCCGCCAGCGCCAGGGCCAGGGTGTCCTGGAAATGGGCGTAGCGGCGCTGCAGGAAGTACTGCGGATCAGTGCGGAAGAATTGCAGGTCGCGCTGGAACAGCCCGAAGCCATGGCAGAACTTGTCGCCGTTGCGCTCGGCCACGCGCCGGTACTCGGGCACGTACTGCGCCATCTGCTCGAGCGATTGCCGGGCGATCTGGAACATTTGCGGCCCGTTCGGCGCCGCTTCCAGGGCCGCGCGGTCGCGCGGGAAGGCGCTGCGGCCGCCGCTGGCGTCGAGCGTGTCGCCCACGCACAGGGCGAGCAGCGTGGCCTCGTCCAGGCCGGCGCGGCGCAACAGCGGCCAGACTTCGCCGGTTTCCTGGCAGGCCAGGGCGACGAGGAAGTCGACACTGAACGGGGTGGCGGCGACGGCGGCCTGCAGGCGCGCGGCGAAGGTCGCCTTGAACCACGCAATATCCTCACGGTTGGGCATGACACGGCTCCTGGAATGAACGGGTGGCTTCCTGCGCTGGATTGCCGGCCACGTTGCAGACAACGCCGGATGGCGGGGCAGGCGGACAGCGCTGACGGTGCGCTCACCCGTCGCGCGCCAGCCTGCGCACACCGGACCGACGGGAGATGCAGATGACGCCCCTGGACAAACCGCTGCGCCGGGAGGTGCAGGTCGATGGCCGTCCCTACACGCTGATCCTGGATGGCGAGGGCCTGAAGCTGGTGGAGAAAGGGCGGCGCAAGGGCGTGACCCTGACCTGGCGGGACCTGCTCAATGGCGATGCGGCGCTGGCCGCGGCGCTGCAGGCCTCGCTCGAATGACCGGGCGGGCGGTTTCGCGCTGGCATTGGGCGGTTCCGTCGCCGGCTTGCCCCGCCTCGTCGCGTGGCGGCCACAAGGCCGGTGGGGCGTTCTATGCTCCGTCGCACTGAAACCACCGAGTCCGTTCCGTGTCCGCCAGCCTGTTCCTCATCGCACGTCTGCTGTTCGCCTGGATGATCGTGCTGATCGTCGCCAGCAATGTCTGGGACGAGCTGTTCGGCCACACCGGGACCGTGTACACCTTGATCACCCTGGCGACGCTGGCCATCGTGCTGACCAGCGTGGTCACCCACCTGCGGCGGGTGAAGCTGGTGGCCGGCCGCCTGGACCACGACACCCTCAGCAGCCGCCAGCGGCGCCAGATCGAAGTGCCGCTGGACACCTCGGCCGCCTTCGCCGTGGTCGAGAGCGCGATCCGCCAGCTGCCGCGGGTGGAGGACGTGGAGAGCTCGCCCGGCAGCTTGCAGATCCGCGCCAAGCTGCGCCGCATCGATGCCGGCGCGGACGAGGAAGTCTCGCGCTGGAATGTCTTCGCGCGCTTTGCGATCAAGCGCAACCAGGTGCTGGCCACGCTCTCGCCCGGCAAGGGCACCAGCAGCGTCACCTTGCTGTGCGAGCCGGATGCCGGCGCCTGGGTCGACCTGTTCGTGGTCGACGAGGGCAGCAATTACGAGAACGCCGAGGCGGTGGGCCGCGCCATCACCAACCGCGTGTCCGACCAGCGTCGCGACGAGCAGGCCGCAGCGACCCAATCGGAAACGGAGAAGGAACTGGCGGTGGCGCGCCTGAACCTGCTGCATGCGCAGGTCGAGCCGCACTTCCTCTACAACACGCTGGCCAGTGCGCAGGTGTTGGCGCGCACCGATCCGCCGCGCGCCGACCAGATGATCGGCCACCTCATCCAGTATTTGCGCCGCTCGCTGCCCAGCGCCGACGACGCGATGTCCACCCTGGGCGAAGAGCTGGAGCGCACCCAGGCCTACCTGGAGATCCTGCGCATCCGCATGGGCGCGCGGCTGTCGATGCAGCTGGAGGTGCCGTTCGAGCTGCGTCGCCTGCAGGTGCCATCGATGATGTTGCAGACGCTGGTAGAGAATGCGATCAAGCACGGCCTGGAGCCCAAGCCCGGCGGTGGCACGATCTGGATCCTGGCGCGCGCCTTCGATGACCACGCCACCCTCACCGTGGCCGACGATGGCCAGGGCTTCAACAATCACAGCCATGGCACCGGCGTGGGCCTGCGCAACCTGCGCGAGCGCCTGCGACTGACCTACGGCGGCGCGGCCTCGTTCGCCATCGTCTCCAACTTCCCGACCGGTGTGGCCGCGACGATCACCCTGCCGCTGCAGTACGCGCCGAACCGCACGCCGCCGCCGTGGACGGCGCCGAGCGAGACCACGCCGCCGCAGGCATCCGTACCGCCGCCGATGCCGGGCCCTGTCGGTACCGGCAGCGATGTGCCGCCGTTGTCGGGCAGCGCGCCATCGGTGGGAGGTGCACCGTGAACACCGTGCGCGCCGTGGTTGCCGAAGATGAAACGCTGCTGCGGCAGTCACTGCTGGGGCTGCTGGCCGAAGTGTGGCCGGCGCTGGAGGTGGTGGCCGAATGCGAAGACGGCGCCAGCGCGCTGGAAACCATCGCCGAGCTGCAACCGGACGTGGTGTTCCTGGATATCCGCATGCCGGGGCTGACCGGCATCGAAGTCGCCCGGGCGATGGCCGAAGCCAGTCCGCGCTCGCAGGTGGTATTCGTCACCGCCTACGACCAGTACGCCATCGACGCCTTCGAGCAGGGCGCGATCGACTACCTACTCAAGCCGATCTCGCGTGACCGCCTGGCCGCCACCGTGCAGCGCGTGCAATCTCGCCTGGCTGCCGGCCAGCCGGACATGCAGGTCCTCGATGCGCTGCTGGCACAGTTGTCACGGCAACCGGCGCGGCCCTCCGATCGCCCGCCGATGGCGTGGATCACCGCCAGCAGCGGCCGCGAGACCCGCCTGATCCAGCTCGACGAAGTGGCGTATTTCCAGGCCGATCATAAATACACCGTGGTCATGACCGCCGACGGCGAGTCGGTGCTGCGCACCTCGCTGCGCGAGCTGCTCGACGTGCTGGACCCGCAGGCGTTCAAGCAGATCCACCGCGCCACCATCGTCAACATGAAAGCGGTGGCCTCGGTGATCCGCGAGGACACCGGCAAGGGCAAGCTGCGGCTGAAGAACCGGCCGGAGCTGCTCACCGTCAGCCAGCCCTTCATGACCCTGTTCCGCGGAATGTAGCCGCTACGGCGGCAGGGAGATTGCCATGCGTTTCTTCGCCGCGATCGTCTATTGCCTGATGGCCCTGTCCGGCTGCCACGAGCGCGCCGGGGTCACGACGGTGACCCGCGCCAGCACGAACGGCCACGACACGCTCTTCAGCAAGACCCAAAGCCGTGCCGGCGTGGCCGATTTCCACTGCCTGGTCAGCAGCACCGGGCACTGCCACTACCTGGTGTATCGGGACAACTGCCAAAGCGGCAGCTGCCAGCGAGAGACCTTGCAGCGGCTGGACTTGCGCCCCGGGCAAAGCTGGCAGGTGAAGGGCTTGCCACAGGATTTCGCCTTGTGCGTGGCGGGCAACGCACCGGCGGAGGACTGTGCGACGTCGGTAGCGGGACAGGCGCCGGCAAAGCCGGCAGACGGTCGCGGCTGAAGCCAGTCAGCATCCGGGCTTGCCGCGCACCGCGAAGGTGCACCGGCGGCGATGGCGCGGTGCGCTATGACGCCAAGGGGCTGCATCTGCGATCATGCGCGCCTCTTTGCACGGCCCTGTCCCATGACCGCAACGCAACACCCCACTGCGCTCCGGCGCGAAGTTGGCCCCTTCGCCCTGATGCTCACCGGCCTGGGCTCGATCATCGGCTCGGGCTGGTTGTTCGGCGCCTGGCGCGCCGCCGGCCTGGCCGGCCCGGGGGCCGTATGGGCCTGGGTGCTGGGCGCGGCGATCATCACCACCATCGCCCTGGCCTATGCCGAACTGGGCGCGATGTTCCCCGAATCGGGCGGCATGGTCCGTTACAGCCACTATTCGCACGGCTCGCTGGTCGGCTTCATCGCCGGCTGGGCCAACTGGATCGCGATCGTCTCGGTGATCCCGGTCGAGGCCGAAGCCTCGGTGCAGTACATGGCCTCGTGGCCGTGGAAGTGGGCGCAGGATCTGTACATGTCCCAGCCCGGCGGTGCCGGCGAGCTGAGCGTGCCGGGCCTGCTGATCGCCGCGGTGCTGGTGCTGGTGTATTTCCTGCTCAACTTCTGGAGCGTCAAGCTGTTCGCGCGCTCCAATACCGCCATCACCGTGTTCAAGCTGGTGGTGCCGGCCGCGACCGGCCTGGCGCTGATCGCCAGTGGCTTCCATGGTGAGAATTTCAACGTCGGCGTGCACGGCGACCACCACGTCATCGACTTCGCCGCGGTGCTGACGGCGGTCGCCACCGCCGGCATCGTCTTCAGCTTCAACGGCTTCCAGAGCCCGGTGAACCTGGCCGGCGAGGCGCGCAATCCAGGCCGCAGCATCCCATTCGCGGTGCTGGGTTCGATCGCGCTGGCCACCGTGGTCTACGTGATCCTCCAGGTCGCCTACATCGGCGCGGTGCCGCCGGACCTGCTGGCCAAGGCCGGCTGGCACGGCATCGATTTCCGCTCGCCGTTCGCCGAGCTGGCCATCATCGTCAACCTGCACTGGCTGGCGATCCTGCTGTACGTGGACGCGTTCGTGAGCCCGTCGGGTACCGGCATCACCTACACCGCGACCACCGCGCGCATGATCTACGGCATGGAGAAGAACGGCACGATGCCGAAGATCCTTGGCCAGGTACATGCGCACTGGGGCGTGCCGCGCCCGGCGATGCTGTTCAACCTGGCGGTGTCCTACCTGTTCCTGTTCTTCTTCCGCGGCTGGGGCACGCTGGCGGCGGTGATCTCGGTGGCGACGATCATTTCCTACCTCACCGGCCCGGTCAGCGTGATGTCGCTGCGCCGTACCGCGCCGGAATTCCATCGCCCGCTGCGCGTATTCGCGTTGCCGGTGATGGCGGCGGTGGCATTCGTGATGGCTACCGAGCTGCTGTACTGGGCGCGCTGGCCGCTGACCGGCGAAATCATCCTGCTGATGCTGGTCGCACTGCCGGTATACGCCTACTACCAATCCAAGGCGCGCTGGGCGGACTTCGGCCGGCAGCTGCGCGGCGCGTGGTGGATGATCGTCTACCTGCCGACCATCGCCCTGCTGTCGTGGGCGGGCAGCACCACCTTCGGCGGCCACGGCTATCTGCCGTATGGCATCGACCTGGCAGTGGTGGCGGTGTTCGGCCTGGTGTTCTACTTCTGGGGCGTGCGCAGTGGTTGGCGCACGCCTTCGGTGGAGCAGGCGGCGGTGGCGATCCACTGAAGCGCCGATCGCTGGCGCAATGAAAAACGGGGGCATTGCCCCCGTTTTTTTTACCGGCGCTGCAGCCGCGCCATCAGCCGGAATTGGCCACCAGGCGCGGCGCGCCATCGAAGCGATCCAGCTCGCGCACCAGTTCGGCGTACTGCCGCATCCGCCCCATCTCGCGCATGATCACGATGTCCTCATGGCGAATCTCGCGGTGCTTGGCCACTTCCTGCTTGTAGCGCAGCACTTCGGGATAGCGGCGCGCCATCTCCAGCGCATCGGCCACGCATTCGACCGTATCGGCGTCCGGCGCCAGGCGCGCGCGGCTGTTGAAGGCACGTAGCCAGCGTTCGAAGCCGGCGCTGTGGTCGAACAGGTCGGCGATATACCAGAGCACGAACAGGATCGATACCCACGAGGTGAAGACGATGACCACCCGGCTGAAAGTGATGTGGTAGTCGTGCTGCCACAGCTGGTGCGCGATCACCCCGAGCAGGATCAGCGAGATGGCCTGCCAGCCGATGATCGAGCTGATCACCCACTGCTTCTTGGCAACCGTGAGCAGCTCGGTCTCTTCGTCGATCTGGCGATCACTCTTGTCGCGCCAATGCGCGACCTGCGTTTCGAACGGCTCGCGATGAAGCGCATTGTCTTCAAGCAGCAAACCCAAACCTTTGAACAAAGCGATCATGACGAACTCCCGAACGATTGGCTGGTACGAACGGCTTGCGGCACTGGCGGTGTTCCCGGCGCTTCATTTCTAGCACTTTCCGCGCGCTTGGCAATGGGGGCCGGGCCATCACCGCATGCTGCAACCGCACAACCCGCCGCCGGAGCGGGGCGGGCGGTCGCTACAAGCGACACCGGCAGTATCGGAATGGGGCGGTCGCCAGCGTGTGAGCGGCTCGGCGCCGCTGCAGGCTCGCGCTAGCATGCATGTCATGTCTGCCGTGCTTCGCACCCTGGTCGCGCCCGCCGCCGCGCAATTGCGCCGCTGGGTGCTGGGCGCGTTTCCGCGCGGGCAAAGTGGCATCGAGTATGACCTGCCGCAGGGAGACCCCGGCCTGTTCGGTCCGGGCAGCGTGACCTGGCGGGTACATGCGGAGTTCCCGGGCATGCTCGCTGGCGGCCTGTGCGCGCTGATGCTGCAGACACTGCATCCGCGTGCCCTGGCGGCGGTCTACGACCACTCGCGCTTTCGCGAGGATCTGGTGGGCCGGTTGCGCCGCACCACGAATTTCGTCGCAGGCACGACCTATGCGCCCACGCTGGAAGCAGACAAGCTGATCGCCCACGTGCGCGCCATCCACGCCCGGATCGACGGTTTCACCGCCGATGGCCAGGCCTATCGGGCGGATGATCCGGCACTGTTGACCTGGGTGCATGTCACCGAGGCCTACGGCTTTCTCGAAGGCTGCCGGCGCTATGGTCGCCAGGTGCCTGCGTCCATCGCCGATCGCTACTACGACGAAGTGCGCCGCGTGGCCGAGGCGCTGGGCGCGACCGAGGTGCCGGCCAGCGAGGCGGCCGTGGCCGCGTACTTCGCGCAGGTGCTGCCGCAGCTGCGCATGGACGAACGTTCGCGCGAAGTGCTCGACGTCCTTGGTCGGGCGCAGTTGCCGGTGCCGGCGGCGGGAATGTCGCGCGATGTCTTCCTGGGCGCCGGCGCCGCGCTGCTGCCCGACTGGGCGTGCGGGTTGCTCGGCCGCACGGCCTGGCAGCGCAGGCGCGATCGCGCGGCGGCACGCATGATGCGCGCGATGGCGCCGCTGTTCCGCGCGGCGCTGCCCGATGGCCTGGCGCCGCGGGCGTGTCGTCGCGTCGGCGTAGCGCCGCAGGTATTGCAGCGCTGGCCTTAGCGAAAGGGCCCGCGATGCGGGCCCCTTGCTGATTACCAGATCTTGACCCGCTGTTCCGGCGCCAGGTACAGCTGCTGGTCCGGCTTGACCTCGAACGCCGGATACCACGCGTCGATGTTGCGGACCGTCTGCGCACGGAAGCGGCCCGGCGCGTGCACGTCCGTCAGCACCGCATTGCGCAGCGCCGCATCACGATACTTGCCGCGCCAGGCCTGGGCGAAGCCGAGGAAGAAGCGCTGGTCCGGGGTGAAGCCTTCCAGCGTCTGCGGCTGCTTGCCCTGCTGCGAAATCAGGTAGGCATCGTGCGCGGTGGCCAGGCCGGCGACGTCGGCGATGTTCTCGCCCAGGGTCAGGCGGCCGTTGACCGACAGGTCCTCGAAGGGCTTGTACGCATCGAACTGCGCGGCCAGCGCATCGCCGGCGGCCTCGAATTTCTTCAGGTCTTCGGCGGTCCACCAGTTGTTCAGCGCGCCGTGCTCGTCGAACAGCGCACCGGTGTTGTCGAAGCTGTGGCTGATCTCGTGGCCGATCACCGCGCCGATCGCGCCGTAGTTCACCGCATCGTCTGCCGCCGGATCGAAGAACGGCGGCTGCAGGATCGCCGCCGGGAAAATCAGGCGGTTCTCCAGCGGCACGTTCAAGGCGTTCACGGTCTGCGGCAGCATGTACCACTCGCCATGGTCGACCGGCTTGCCCAGATTGCCAATATTGCGCTGGTACTCGAACTGCTCGGCGCGCTCCGCGTTGCCGAAGGCATCATCGCGACGGACCTCCAGCGCGCTGTAGTCGCGCCACTTGTCCGGATAGCCCACGGCCACGGTAAGGCCGGCGATCTTGGCCTTGGCGTGCGCCTTGGTCTGCGCGCTCATCCAATCCAGTTTGTCGATGCGGTGGCTGAAGGCGTCGATGATGTTGTGCACCATCGTCTCGGCGCGTTCCTTGGTGTCGGCGCTGACGTATTTGTCGACGTAGCGCTTGCCCACTGCTTCGCCCAGCGCCTCGTTGGTGGCGTCGATGCCGCGCTTCCAGCGCTCGCGCTGCTGCGGGGTGCCATTCAAGGTCGCGCCGTAGAAGGCGAAGCGCTCATCGGCCAGCGCCTTGGACAGGTACGGCGAAGCGCGGTCCAGCGCACGGAAGGCCAGGTACTGCTTCCACACGTCCAGCGGCTGCGAGGCGACCAGCCCGGCGATGCCGGCCACGGCCTGCGGCTGCCAGACGATGAAGTCCTGCTGCTGCTTCAGCCCGGCCGCATCGAAGAAGGCGCTCCAGTCCAGGCCCGGCGCCTTGCGTGCGAAATCGGCCTGGGTCCAGGCATTGGCACCGGCCTTGACGTCGTTGGTCTGCTCTTGCGTGGCGTGGACGCGGGCGATCGCCGTCTCCAGTGCCAGGATGCGCGCAGCCTGCGCCTGCGCCGCATCTTCCGGCACGCCGGCCAGGGTCAACACCTTGGCGATGTGCGCCTTGTAGGCAGTGCGCAGCTCGGCCATGCGGCCGCCTTCGAGGTAGAAGCTGCGCTCGGGCATGCCCAGGCCGCCCTGCACCAGGTACGGCGCGTAGCGATCCGGCTTGAGCAGATCCGCGGTCACCCACAGGCCGAACAGGCGATCGGTGTAGAAATCGGTGGCGTTGAGCAGATCCACGTCGGCGCGCAGCTGGCCGCCCAGTTCACGCGCCAGCGCCTGCTTGTCGGCGATCGCATCGATCGCATCGAGCTGCGGCTGTACCGGCGACAGGCCCTTGGCTTCGATGCCGGCCTCATCCATGAAGGCGGCGTAGTAGTCGCCGATCTTCTTCTCTTCGCCCGTGGCGCGATCGTTGGCCGAGGCGCCCTCGATGATGTCGCGGGTGTGCTTCTCGGTATCGACCACGATGCGGGTGAAGCTGTTGTAGCTGGCGCGGTCGGCTGGGATTTCGGTGTTCTTCACCCAGGTGCCGTTGGCGAAGGCGAAGAAGTCATCGCCTGCGGCGACAGTGCGGTCCATGCCGTCGGCATCGAAGCCGAAATTGCCCAGTTGCGGCCGCGTGGCCTGGGCGGCGGCGGCGGGGGCCGCGGCCGGGGTGTCGTTGGCGGCCTCGCGTTTGCAGGCGGCCAGGGGCAGGGCGGAGATCAGGGCAAGAAGCAGGACGGAACGGCGCAGCTGGGGCATGGAGCGGCTCGGTGGTGCGATGACGGAAGCGCTGGAGTTTAGGCCGAGGCCGCGCCGGCGGGTACCTTCCTGCACCTGAATGCGCTCACTTCACCTGCCCACGCCGGGCCCGGGTTCAGTCTGGCCGCCGAGGCTCAAGAACGCTCCCGCCTTTGCCGATGTGGGAAGCAAACCGGAGATCGGCTCACCGCATGCCCAGATCCGCTGTGGTCCATCCTTTGTCCCCGGCGTTGCCGGAGATGCCGCACCTGCGCCGTGTCACCGTGGCGGGGGTGTTGTTGGGCGTGCTGCTGGGGATCACGCTGGCGCTGGTGCTGACCGACCAATGGCATGCGCGCGTCAATGCCGCACAGCGCCAGGCGATGGCCCTGGCCAATGGGACGCAACGATTGATGTCGGTCGAACTGCGCAATGTGGAGCGGGCGATGCAGGGCATCGCCGCCGACGCCCACGACCTGTTCGCCCATGTCCCCGACAAGGCGCCGGAACTGCTCAGCGAATCGGTGCGTGGCGTGGTGGAACGGCACGCGGAGATCGAGAGCATCGTCATCGTCGATGATCACGGCATGGCGATCACCGATGGACGCGGCGATCGCAGTTTGCCGGCATGGACAGTGCCGGCGCGGCGCGGACCCGGCAGCCAGCTCTATATCGGCACGCCGGAGCAATTGCCCGACGGCGAATGGTTGCTGCGCCTGGCGGTGGCCATGGGCGACAACCGTTGGGTGCTGACCCGCCTGCGGCGCGCCGAGTTGCAGCGCATGGTGGCCGATCTGGACGTGGGCCGTGATGGCGTGGTGTCACTGGCCGACGTGGAAGGCAATTTGCTGGCGCGCAGCAGTGACCATGATTCGATGCACGCGCCGATCCACCTGCCGGTGGACACGTTCTCGGCTACCGGCAAGATCGAGCCGCTGGGCGATCTCGTTAGCGCGGTCGATGGCCGGCATCGCATCACCGCCGCCGGGACCGCGCCGCCGTACCCGATTCGCGTCTATGCCGCGCTGGACAGGCACGAAGTATTGGCGCCGTGGTGGATGCTGCTTGGCGCCACCGTATTGCTCTACGCCTGCTATCTGGCTGGCTTCAGCTACCTGCTGCGCAGCCTGCGCCGCGCCGACCGGCGTCAACTGCGGTTGCAGGCCGAACTGCGGGCAGGTGATGAGGAACTGCGCCTGGCCCACCAGGCCGGGGGCATCGGCACCTGGGCGATCTCGCCTGACGGCGAGCAGATCCAATGGTCACCGCAGACCGCGGAGATCTTCGAGTCGCCCCTGGTGGGCTTGAAAGTCGCCGAGTTCATGACCCGCGTGCACCCGCACGATCGCCGCCAGGTGGCGCGTGCGCTGGCCCGCGCCTGGCGGGGGGACGAGTTGCTGGATATCTCCTTCCGGCTGCTGCTGCCGGAACTGGGGGAGCGCTGGGTCGCCGTGCGCGGCGCCCTCGTGGAGGACGGGCATCCCAGCCGGCGCATGACCGGCACCGTGATCGATGTCAGCGAGCGGGTGGAGATCCAATCGTTGGCGATGGATGCCCAGCGGCAATTCCGCCTGATTTTCGAGCTCAGTCCATTGCCGTGCTGGTTGTTCGATGCCCAGACCGGGGTGTTCCTGGAAGTGAATCCGGCGGCGGTGCGCGAGTATGGCTATAGCCGCGACGAATTCCTGCGGATGCACCTGTCCGACATCGAGCCGGCGCTGCGCAACCATCCCCATGCCCCGAACCTGGCGCCGTCCGCCGACAGCGTGGCGCCACTGCTGCACGTGCACCGACGGCGCAATGGCAGCCTGCTCGACGTGCGCGTGCACACCTCGCAACTGGAGATCGCCGGCATCCGCGCGCGCCTGGCGCTGGCCGAGAATGTCAGTGACCACATGGCCTACCAGCGCGAACTGGCCTATCGCGCCAGCCATGACGCCGCCACCGGACTGCTGACGGTGCGCGCGCTGGCCGAATGGCTGGATCGCGAGCAGGCAACGGCGCGGTACCACATCGCCCACGTGGAACTGCGGGGTCTGCAGCTGATCGGCGACACGCTGGGGCGCGAAACCGGCGAGGCGGTACTGCGCAACCTCAAGCAGCGACTCAAGGCACTGGCCGAACGCTACGGCTGGCTGGCGTTCCAGCCGGCGGAAGATTTCGTCCTGGCCATCGCTGGCCAGCATTCGGCCGACATGGTGGTGGAAGTGCTGGTCGCCAGCCTCTCCGAACCGGTGCAGGGACGCGATTCATTCCACCAGCTCGATCTGCGCATCGGCGTAGCGGCGTACCCTGACAACGGGGACACCGCGGAGGAGGTGATCGGCAAGGCGGCGCAGGCGGCGCATGCCGCGCGCGAGGAGAGCGAACCGGTGGTGCGCTTCGATAGCGCGATCGAGGCGCGACTGAGCGAGCGTCTTCGCCTGGCCGGGCGTTTGCACCAGGCCATCGATCGACACGAGTTCGTGCTGCACTACCAGCCGATCTTCGATGCGGCCACGCGCCGTCCGGTGGCATTGGAAGCGCTGCTGCGCTGGCGCACCGGGGACGACAGCTGGGTGTTCCCTAACGATTTCATCCAGCTGTGCGAGGACACTGGCCTGATCCTGCCGCTGGGGCGCTGGGCGTTGCGTGAAGCGGCCAGGGCGCAGCGGCGGCTGGCCGATCACGGTTGCCGCGGCCTGCCGATCGCGGTGAACGTCTCGGCCTTGCAGTTCCACCACAGCGATCTGGCCGCCGATGTCGCCGCCGCCTGCGAGGAATACGGCGTGGCGCGCGGCGGGCTGCATGTCGAGCTGACCGAAAGCAGCCTGATGCGACAGCCCATGCGCGCGCTCAAGGCGATGCACGGCCTGCATTCGCAAGGCGTGTGCATCTCGCTGGACGATTTCGGCACCGGTTTCTCCAGCATGTCCTACCTGCAGCACATGCCACTGGATTCGCTGAAGATCGACCGCTCGTTCGTCAGCGATGTTGACAGCGAGGCGCGCAACGCCTCGATCTGCCGGGCGCTGATCACCCTGGGCCACAACCTCGGCCTGAAAATCATTGCCGAGGGCGTGGAGCGCGAAGCCCAGCTGGCGTGGCTGGCTGCCAATGGCTGCGACCAGGTGCAGGGCTGGCTGCTGGGCCGCCCCGCGGCGCTGGAGACCTTGCTGGCGACGCTGCCCCGAATGCCGGGCTGGGCGGGCGCGAAGGGTTAGAACACCATCATCACCGACAGCTGCGGCGAGAGCAGTTCGGTGCTGTTGCGCCCATCCAGCGACACCAGCACGCCGCCGATGATGCCGACGCTGCGCGAGGGGTGGTACTCGATCGCCGGGGCCACCGACACGCGCCAGGAGTCGGAGCGCCGGCCATCGCGGCGCAGCGTGCCGTTCGCGTTCTGCGTGCCGGTGTGCAGGTGGGTGCCGTTCTCGCGCTCGTACACCACGTCGCCGGCCAGCACCCACTGCGGGTTGATGCTGTATTCGGCGCCTGCCACTGCCTGCCACGCGGTGCCCAGGTGCGCGCGGCCCGTGTAATTGCCGGCAGTGCCATAGCCGCTGCGGCCGTTGATATCCACGCCGGCGCCCGGCACGCGGTAGTGCACGTTGAGGCGCGCGCGCAGGTTGCGCTCGGGCAGCAGGTAGGCCTGGCCATACAGGCCCAGCAGGGTGAAGGCCGCGCCACTGCCGGTGGCATCGGCCAGGCCATGGCGATCGAGCTGGTCGTGGCGGCCGGTGGGCATGTTCTGGCGGACGCCTGCGGCGAGGGTGGGCCGCGCCGCGCCCTGACCCTGGAACAGCCGGTATTGCGCGGAGAGGGTGGTGTCGCCGCTGGCCCAGCGCCGGTCCACGGCCAGCGAACGGGCGTAGATCGCGCGCAGCGTGGCGCTGACGGTGAGCTTGTCGGTGATGCCGTAGAGGATCGGCACGGCCAGGCGCCAATCCTCCGGCACGCCGTCCACGTCCTTGCGGCGGCCTTCCACGTCATAGCGGCCAGTCACCTGGGTCTGGATCAGATACGGCTGCACGATCAGCATGTCGCGCGGCAGCGGTGGGCCACTGCTGGCCAGCGTGCCGGTGAAGTTCATTTCGCGCTGGGCAGGGGCGGCGTTGTTGGCTTGCGCGCCAAGAGGGGCGACGCAAAGCAGCGCCATGGCGGCGCGGCGGAGCCGGGTCGGGGAGGAGCGCATCTGCGAACGGCCTGTTTGGAAGGAACCTCCCACGTTGCCGAAGCGAACTGGCCGGAAGAATTGGATAAATCAAACGCCATGCGCGATCGCGGCGGCTGAGCGCTATCGCAGGGCGCATACGGGCGATGGATGGAACGAACCTTCGACACGGCCGGCCTTTTCCCGCTGCGGGCCGGCACTACCCTATGCACAGTCCCCCCTGCTGGAGGCCGCCGTGGCCACCTTGCCTTCGCTGTACATCTCGCATGGTTCACCGATGACCGCCCTGGCACCGGGCAAGGTCGGCGAGCGCCTGGCCGAGATCGGCCACGCGCTGCCGCGCCCGCGTGCGATCGTGATTGCCAGCGCGCATTTCCTGGCGCGACAGCCCACGGTGGGCGCGGCAGCACAGCCGCAGACCGTGCACGACTTTGGTGGCTTCCCACCGGCGTTGTACGCACTGCAATACCCCGCCCCCGGCGATCCGGCGCTGGCGCAGGCCGTGCAGGGCCTGTTGGCCGAAGCCGGGCTGCCCGCGGCGCTGGACCGGCAACGTGGGCTCGATCATGGCGTGTGGGTGCCGCTGCGCTTGCTCTATCCGCAGGCCGATATCCCGGTGGTGCCGCTGTCCATCGAGCCGGCGCTGGGCCCTGCCCACGCCTTCGCGGTGGGCCGCGCGCTGGCGCCGTTGCGTGGTCGCGGCGTGCTGGTGATCGGCTCGGGCAGCATCACCCACAACCTGCACGATTTCCGCGGCGGTTACGGCGAAGGCCGCGAGGCGCCGTACGTGAAGCCTTTCATCGAATGGGCCGAATCACGCCTGCGCGCCAGCGATGTGCCGGCGCTGCTCGATTACCGGCGCCAGGCGCCCTACGCCGAGCGCGCGCACCCCACCGACGAGCACCTGTTGCCGTTGTTCGTGGCGGCGGGCGCCGCGGGGGGCGACGTGCTCGGTGCGCAGCGCATCGATGCCGGCATCGACATGGGTTTCCTGGCGATGGACATCTACCGCTTCGACGGCGCTTCCCCGCAGCAGCAGGCGGCCTGAGCGGCCGCGCGGCCCTGGCTCAGGGCGCGGGCGGCGCGCCGACCGCGCGCCGCACCGCGGCGATGTCGCGGATCGCGCGCACTTCCACGCAGCCCGCTCGCGCCCAGGGGAAGCGGCTGGCGATCTCGATGGCCTGTTCCAGGCTGTCGGCCTCGATCAGGTTGAAGCCGCCCAGCATTTCGCGGGTCTCGGCGAAGGGGCCGTCGGACACGCTGAGCTTGCCGTCGCGGATGCGCACGCTGCGTGCTTCGGCGGCGGCTTCCAGCTGCTGCGATTGCAGGAGCTGGCCTTGCGCCTTCATCGCGTCGGCATCGGCGAAGCAGTGCCGCATCATCGCGTCCGCCTCGCCCTCGGGCAGGGCATCGAGCAGGGTCTCGTCGGTATAGATCAGCAGCAGGTACTGCATATCGGGCGCCCTCCAGCGTGAAGCGCCGAGTGTAGCCGCGTGGACCCGTGGACGGTTTCCTCCGCGCGCCGGGCCGGTTAAGGTTCAAGCACGGGCGCGGTTGCGCCGTGATTGTTCCGCCACCGCCCGCGGTGGCCTGTCCTGGATCCGCCATGCATTCGATCGATGTCGTCCTGGCGATGCTGCTGGCCGTGGCCGCCAGCGGCTACCTGGTGCGCCTGTTGCCCTTCTCGCTGCCGCTGCCGCTGGTGCAGATCGCGCTGGGTGCCGTCATTTCCGGCGTGTTCGATCGCGGCCATGAGCTGGAGCCGGAGCTGTTCTTCCTGCTGTTCCTGCCGCCGCTGCTGTTCCTCGATGGCTGGCGCATCCCCAAGCAGGGCCTGTTCCGCGACAAGGGCGTGATCCTGGAGTTGGCGTTGGGCCTGGTGGTGTTCACCGTGGTCGGCGCCGGGCTGCTGATCCACTGGATGATCCCGGCGATGCCGCTGGCGGTGGCCTTCGCCCTGGCCGCCGTGGTGTCGCCGACCGACCCGGTGGCGGTGTCGTCGATCACCTCGCGGGTGCCGATTCCCAAGCGCCTGATGCACATCCTGGAAGGCGAGTCGTTGTTGAACGACGCCTCGGGCCTGGTGTGCTTCCAGTTCGCCATTGCCGCGGCGCTGACCGGCGCCTTCTCGCTGGCCTCCGCCTCCGGCACCTTCCTGTGGGTGGCGGTGGCCGGCCTGGCCTGCGGCGTGCTGACGACCTTCGGCCTGAGCCGGCTGCAGGGCTGGATCTGGCGCCACTTCGGCGAAGAGCCGGGCTCGGCGATCCTGGTCAACCTGCTCACGCCGTTCGCCGCGTATCTGGCGGCCGAGGCGATCCAGGCCTCCGGCATCCTCGCCGCAGTGGCGGCGGGCATCACCATGAGCTACGTCGAACTCAGCGGCAACGCACCGGGGCAGATGCGGGTGCAGCGCTGGGCGGTGTGGGACACGGTGCAGTTCACCCTCAACGGCATCGTCTTCGTGCTGCTGGGCGAGCAGCTGCCGGGCATCCTCGACGGCGCGATGCACAGCGTGCGCGAGGCCGGCCACCTCAACCCGTGGTGGCTGGCGGTCTACGTGCTGGCGATCAACGCCATGCTGGCGCTGCTGCGGCTGGTCTGGGTATGGGTGTCGCTGCGCTGGAGCCTGTTCACCGCGCATCGGCGCGGCGAAGCGCGCATCAGCCCGCCGTGGCGCATCGTGGTGGCGACCTCGCTGGCCGGCGTGCGCGGTGCCATCACCCTGGCCGGCGTGCTGACCATCCCGCTGCTGATGCCCGATGGCACGCCATTCCCGGCGCGGCAGCTGACGATCTTCCTGGCGGCGGCTGTGATCCTGGTGTCGCTGTTGACCGCCAGCCTGGTGCTGCCGCGCTTGCTGAAGGGGCTGGAATTGCCGGAAGAGTCCAGCGAACAGCAGCAGGAAGACCTGGCGCGCACGGCGTCGGCAAAAGCGGCGCTGGAGGCGGTGGAGCAACTGCGGCGCAAGCGGGTGGTGGATGCCGCACAGGCCGACAGCTACAACCAGGCCGCTGAGCGGGTGAGCCTGCTGTATCAGCGCAAGCTGGGCAGCATCGATGCGGCGGACAGTGATCCGGTGCAGGCGCGCGCGTTCGAGCAGGTCGTGCGCGAGCTGCGAGATGCAGGGCTGACCGCCGAGCGCAACGAGCTGTTCAAGCTGGCCCGGCGCGGGCAGATCTCCGATGAGTTGTCGCGCCGGCTGGTACGGAACCTCGATCTGATCGAATCGCGGCAGAAGTCCTGAAGCCCCCGTGGTGGCGGGCGCGCCGCGCGGGCAGGGAAGGGGCCTGGCACGGCGGGATGATCTCTCCCGTTTCCGGGTCTTCTCCGGGTCGGCTTGGGGCACTACCCTGTGCGGCCATCGTTCATGGCCATGCGCATTGGAGCCACGTGGATTCCATCGTTTCCCTTCAGGGCCTCAGCAAGGTGTACGCGGGCGGCTTCCAGGCCCTGCGCGGGATCGACCTGGAGATCCGGCGCGGTGAGATCTTCGCCCTGCTCGGCCCCAATGGGGCCGGCAAGACCACGCTCATCAGCATCGTCTGCGGCCTGGTCAACCCCAGTGGCGGCCACGTGCGCGTGGACGGGCACGATATCGTCAGCGATTACCGCGCGGCGCGGGCCTTGATCGGACTGGTGCCGCAGGAACTGTCCACCGACGCTTTCGAGAGTGTGTGGGCCACGCTGCGCTTCAGTCGTGGCCTGTTCGGCAAGGCGCAGGATGATGCGCTGCTGGAACGGGTGCTGCGCGACCTGTCGCTGTGGGACAAGCGGCACAACAAGATTTCCACGTTGTCCGGCGGCATGAAGCGACGGGTGCTGATCGCCAAGGCGCTGGTGCACGAGCCGAGCGTGCTGTTCCTCGATGAGCCGACCGCAGGCGTGGACGTGGAGCTGCGCCACGACATGTGGCAGATGGTGCGGCGCCTGCGCGAGCATGGGACGACGATCATCCTGACCACGCACTACATCGAGGAGGCCGAGGAGATGGCCGATCGCGTCGGCGTGATCAATCGTGGCGAGCTGGTGCTGGTCGAGGACAAGGACACCTTGATGCGCAAGCTCGGCAAGAAGCAGTTGACCCTGACCTTGCAGGCGCCGTTGCAGGAGATTCCCGCGGCGCTGGCCACGTTGCCGCTGGAACTGGCCGCCGAGGGCCACGCGCTGGTGTATACCTTCGACGTGCAGGCCGAAGACACCGGCATCGGGCCTTTGCTGCGCCGGCTCAATGAGCTGGGCATCGACTTCAAGGACCTGCATTCCAGCGAGAGTTCCCTGGAGGACATTTTCGTCAGCCTCGTCCACGGTGCGGAGGCTCGCCCATGAACCTGCACGCTGTCCGCGCCATTTATCGCTTCGAGATGGCCCGCACGTTCCGCACGTTGACGCAGTCCATTGCCTCGCCTGTGTTGTCGACTTCGCTGTACTTCGTGGTATTCGGCGCGGCGATCGGCGCGCGCATGGGCGACATCGACGGCGTGAGCTACGGCGCCTTCATCATTCCGGGGCTGGTGATGCTGTCGCTGCTGAGCGAGAGCATTTCCAATGCCTCGTTCGGCATCTACATGCCGCGCTGGGCCGGCACGATCTACGAGGTGCTGTCCGCGCCGGTGTCGTGGGTTGAAATCGTGCTGGGCTATGTGGGGGCCGCGGCGACCAAATCGGTGATCCTGGGCTTGCTGATCCTGCTGACCGCGCGCCTGTTCGTGCCGTACCACATCGCCCATCCGGTATGGATGCTGGGGTTCCTGGTGCTGACGGCGGTGACCTTCAGCCTGTTCGGTTTCATCATCGGCATCTGGGCCGATGGTTTCGAGAAGCTGCAGGTAATCCCGCTGATGGTGGTCACGCCGCTGACCTTCCTTGGCGGCAGTTTCTACTCGATCTCGATGCTGCCGCCGGTGTGGCAGAAGATCACCCTGTTCAATCCGGTGGTGTACCTGATCAGCGGGTTCCGCTGGAGCTTCTTCGGCCAGGCCGATGTGCATATCGCGGTGAGCACCGGCATGACGCTGGTGTTCCTGCTGGCATGCCTGGGCGTGGTCTGGGCGATCTTCCGCAGCGGGTATCGGCTGAAGTCATGAACATGTTCGCGGTGCGAACCTGTTCCCCAAAGTTTCGCCCCGTGGGGGCAAAACTTCGGGCCCCAACTCCTGCCTTGCCTATCCCCGCGCCTTCGGCGCCCCCCTGAAGTTTGCGTTGCAAACTCCAGGGGCCAGGCCTCGATCCTGCCTATCCCCGCGCCTTCGGCGCCGCCCCCTTAACAAAGGGGGCTTTGCTCCGGCCAGGGATATTGGGTTTTATTCGGACTTTAGGTTGAGCCAGTAGGGCTCGACCGTGCCCTTGACCTTCATCGTCATCGGGTTGCCGCGGCGGTCGCGGGCCTTGCCTACCTGCACCTTGATCCAGCCTTCGCTGACCGAGTATTCCTCGACGTTGTCGCGCTCCACGCCGTTGAAACGCACGCCCACGCCACGGCCCAGGACGGCTTCGTCGTGAAAGGGGCTGCGCGGGTCTACGGCCAGGTGGTCGGGCGGCGAGGTGTCGGTCATGTCCGGAAGGCTCGGTGGTGAGGCGCGCTAGGATAGCCGGGAACACCCGGCAGGTGACCGATGATTGCCCGGTGGCCTGCTTCGAGAGCAGACTTTCCTGCTTCCCAACGCCGTGATGCCGCCATGCCAGACAACAGCGCCGACTATGAAGACGACGAAGGCCTGATCCCCGATTTCGACGACGTCGATGGCCATGCCGCGCGGGTCTGGAACCTGCTCGTGCTGATCAATCCGGGCGATGAGGACACCGCGCTGCGGCAGTTCGATACCTGGCGCGAGGCACTGGGCGAGGAGGCCGATGATCCGGAAAGCGAGCGCTGGTTCGAGGTGCTGGCCGAGTCTATCGACTGGACCTCGGGCTTCCACGTGGCCGCCGATGATGTCGAGTCACTGGTCACCGCGCTGGAAGAACTGGCCGGGCGTTGGAACCTGCGCATCGATTGGGGTGGCGACCTGGATGACGAGGATTTCGCCGAATCGGTGGACGTGCAGACCCTGCTCGGGGTGGCCTACGACCGCCTGCGCGAGCATGGCTATTCGGTGTGGACCTGGAACACCGGCGGCGATGGCCATGCGGGCTGGATCGCGTTGAGCCGGGACGATGAGGCCGTGCTCGCGCTGAGTTCGCTGCTGGGGGTGGAAGTGCGGCCGGGAAGTGATCCGTTCTGAAAGGCGGGGCCCCGCCCGCGCACCGGCCCGGGCTCAACCGAACGAGCCGAACGCATGCTGCAGCAGCCCGAAGGCGATCCACCACATGACGATGCCGATGCCCAGGTCCAGGAGTTGCCAGGCCCTTGGACTCTGGAATACGGGACGGAGCAGGCGGGCACCAAAACCCAGCCCGAAGAACCACACGAAGGAAGCCAGTAGCGCGCCCGTGAGGAACCGCAGCTTGGCGCTGTAGTCGAGCGTTCCGGCAATGCCGCCTACGATGACCACGGTATCCAGATAGACGTGTGGGTTCAGCAGGGTCACTGCGACGGCTGCCGCTGTGGCGGCAAGGGCGCCCTGGGCTGTTTCGCCACGGTCGGGCTGCAGTGCGCTGTTGGCGCTTAATGCGCTCCGGAAGGAGCGTGCGCCGTACCAGAGCAGGAAGACCGCGCCCACAAGGGCCAGAGTCGCCGACAGTGAGGGGCGCTCGCCGATGACGCGCCCGATGCCGAAGATCCCCAGCGCCATCAACATGACATCGCAGGCAAAGCACACCAGTACCACGGCCAGTACATGTCGGCCGGCAATGCCCTGTCGCAGTATGAAGGCATTTTGCGCACCGATGGCGACGATCAGGGAGCCGGACACCAGGGCGCCTTTCAGGATCATGTCCATGACGGGGGTGGGGGCTGGACGACGCGATAGCCGGCAGTGCCAAGCCGGTCGATAACGGACGGGAGAGCGGCTTGCTGGATCAACACGGTGTCGCTGTCAAAGACCGCGAGGAATGGAAAGGTCCGGGCGAAGTGCTGCAAGCGAGGGTCGAATCGGAAATCCGCTTGCCACGAAGTCACCGGCAAGGACTGTGGGTTCGCCGAGCTGCAACTGGTCAAGGTTGATCCCGTGTTGGGTGCAACTGAACACTTCCACTGGGCATTGCAGGGATTGGAGCAGCATCCTGGGCTCCTGAAGAGCGCGCAGAGAGAAAGGCCTCCTGGCTGATGCCATCGTTCCCTTTGTGAGGGGCTACAACAATTGGATTAATCGTCGACATCGAACGGTGCGTGATCACGCAGGAATGTCGATGGGGCCCGGGGCAGCGTGGCGATTGCGCGTGCAAGTGGCCGAGCGCGTCAGTCCTGCTCGCCCCGCGCCTGCGCCCGCGCATGCGCGATCACCGCCTTCAGCAGTTCGCGATCGGTATGCCGCGATATCGCTTTGGCGCCGTAGGCAATGGCCTGCTCGCGCAGCGGCGCCGGTACGTCGTAATGGGCGCCGCTGAGCTTGTTCTGGAAAGCGCGGCGGGGAATCCCCAGCCGCGCCGCCATGTCGTGCAGTTCCGGCAGCGTGTCGGCCATCAGGTGCGCCCAGCGTTGTTCGCGCCAGAGCTGCACCGCATCGTCGATGTACACCGCCATCGCCGCGGACTCAGGCGTCCTTCGGCGCCGGCGTCGCGTCACCTTCCGCGTCGTCGTCCGTAGCCGGCGAAGCTTCGGCGCTTGCTTCTTCGCCTTCGCTGTCGTCTTCGTCGTCCTCTTCGCCAGTGTCCGAGAACTCGGCCACCAGCATCGCCAGATACTCCTCCGCGGTCTTGCCTTCGTCCGCGGCCAGGTCATCGATCATCTGCTGCAACTGCTCGGAGTACTCCACGCTCACCGTCTTGCCCTCCTTTTCCTGCAGGCCGGCCAGGTGCTTGAGCATCGCCAGCATCGGCACCGGGTTGTCGGCATTGCCCATCGTCTGGCCGCCGATCGACAGCAGCCATTCGCCGCCGTCCTGCAGGCCGATCGCCGCGACCACGCGCTGCTCGTCGTCCAGCATCACCGCGTGGTTGGTCACCTGGGCGTCGCGGTTGAGACGGAGGAAGGGGCGCTTGGGCTGGCGCTTCTTGCGCTGGTCGCGCTTGGCCTTGGAATTGCGGGACATCGGGGCAGCTCGGTTCGAATGGGCGTCCATTCTAGGCCAGCTGCCCGGAATGCCTTCCGGCAGGGTTGACTACAGCTGTCGACAGGGATAGCGTGTCTACAAACATAGACACGGAGTGCCGGCATGTCCCGCAAGTCCATTGGCGACCAGGAACTGGCGCTGTTGCAGTTCGTCGATACCCAGGGCGACGCCTCGGCCAGCGAGGTCGCCAGCGGCTTTGGCGAGTCGCGCGGCCTGGCCCGCTCCACCGTGCTGACCATGCTGGAACGCCTGCGCAGCAAGGGCTATCTGCGCCGCCGCCAGGCCGGCGGCGTGTATCGCTATGCCAGCGCCGCGCAGCCGGACGAAGTGGTGCGATCAGCGGTGGGGCAGTTCGTGGAAAAGACCTTGCAGGGGTCGGTCTCGCCGTTCGTGGCCTGGATGTCCGAGCGCCGCGACGTCAGCGACAACGAACTGGCCGAACTCGAGGCGCTGGTCGCCTCGTTGCAGTCGCGCCGGCAGGAGCGCTGAGCATGGACGCGCTCTCCTCCTTGTTGCAGGCCGGCATTGGCCGGCTCGCACTGGCGACCTTGCAGTCGCTGCCGCTGGCGGCGCTGGTGTGGCTGCTGTGCCAGCGCTTGCCGCGCCTGGGTGCCAATGCGCGCTGCTGGCTGTGGTGGTTGGTGTCGCTGCAGCTGGTGGCTGGCCTGTGCTGGCCGCAACCGGTACGCCTGCCGTTGTTGCCGGCGCCCGTCACCGAAGCAGCGCTGACCGTCACCACGTCGCCGAGGGCGATCCCGCAGGACGTGGATGCGTTTGCGCTGCCCGCGGCTGCTTCACCCATCACGGTCAACGCTCCGTCCATGGCCACCGCCACGCCGGTGACCGGTCGTGCACCCGCCTGGATGGCCTGGACATTGGGTATGGCCTGGCTGGCCGGTGTGGCGGCGATGGCCTGGCGTAGCGGGACCGACCTGCGCGTCACCCGGCGTCGCGTGCGCGCCAGCTCTGATGTGGTGCCGCCGGCGCTGGCTGCGCAGTACCGCAAACTCACGGCGGCCCTGGGTCTTCGTCATGCACCGCCGTTGCGTTTGAGTGACCAGCTGGATTCGCCGCAGCTGGCCGGCGTGTGGTCGCCGTGTTTGCTGATGCCCGCAGCGTTGCTGCCGCAGATGTCGCCGGCGGCGATCGAGATGGCGCTGCATCACGAACTGGTGCACTGGCAGCGCCGCGATCTTTGCTGGGGCTGGATTCCTGCGCTGGCCCAGCACTTGTTCTTCTTCCACCCCGTGGCCCATCTGGCGGCCCGCGAATACGGCCTGGCCCGCGAGGCCGCCTGTGATGCGGCGGTGCTCACCGACGATCGTCACGCGCCGCAGGACTACGGCCGGCTGCTGTTGCAGTTCGGCGTGGCGCCGCGCGCGGTGGCCGTGGTCGGCGCAGCGTCGCCGAACTTCATCCTGCTCAAGAGGAGACTCACCATGTTGCAGTCCGCTTCCACCCCGTGGCGCGCAGGCGCCTTGTTGCTGGTCGCCGCGGTCGCGGTGATCGGCGTAATGCCGTATCGCGTGGTGGCGGCCGCGCCGGATGAGGATCCAGCTGAGCGCGCCAACCAGGCGGCCGCGCATCCCGAACCCAAGCCCGTCGCCCGGCCCATTGCTGCGGCGCGCGTACAGCCGGTCGTCGCTGCGGCCCCGGCAGCGAAGCCTGCATCTGCGACGAAGCCGACGCCAATGGCTTCCTCTTCCCCGGCTCCCGCTCCCGCACCGCGCGCAGTGGTAGCCGTCACCTCCTTCAGTGACGGATTGGGCGTGCCGCCGGCGCCGCCCGCACCCCCGGCCCCGCCCGTCGCAGTGCCACCCATGCCGGCTGTCGCGCCGCCCGCGCCGCCGGCCCCACCGGAGCCACGTGAGCCGCCGAAGGGCGCCATGCGTGGCACGTTCACCTTCCTCGACAAGGGCGACGCAGCGTCGGCCTGGGTACTGATCGAAGGCGATCACGTGCATGCCTTCGGCACGCCGACCGACCTGCGCGATGCACAGGCACAGCAGAAAAACAGCGAGGCGTTGTGGTGGTTGCGCGAAGGCAACCAGCGCTACGTCGTGCGCGATCCGGCCACGCTGGCACAGTTGCGCAAGGCCTATTCGCCACTGCAAGCGTTGAGCCAGCAGCAGAGCGTGCTGGGCGCCAAGCAGGGCGAGCTGGGCCGTGCCCAGGGCGAATTGGGTGCACGCCAGGGTGATCTGGGTGCAAAGCAGGGCGCGATGGCCGCGCGGATTGCACAGCTCGCCGTGGCCCAAAGCGAAGCCGCGCTGTCGGGCAAGCCGCTGAGCCAGCAACGCCAGCTGGCCGCAGAGCGCGAACAGCAGGCGTTGTCGCAGCAGATGCAGGCGCTGGCAGCCGAGCAATCCGCGTTGGGCGAGCGGCAAAGCGCGCTGGGTGAGCAGCAAAGCGCGCTGGGCAAGCGCCAGGAAGCGGCGTTGTCGAAGCTGCGCGCCGAGGGCGACCGCCTCGCCAGCGAGGCGATTGCCAGCGGCAAGGCGCAGCGGCTCTAAGGCCGCTGCGGATCAGTGCTGCGCCGGTGAAGCGGCATCCACGCCAGGCGTCGTCGGCCCAGCCGCGGTCACCGGCGCTGCTGCGCCCGGCGAGGGCGCGCTGACCGGTGCAGTCACCGCGCCCGACGTGCCGACCGGTGCATCCGGCATGCGCGTATCGGCATCCGGCAGCACCGGGCCCACCGCCAGCGGGCCGGCGCTGTTGCCAAGCAAGGCTTCTTCGGCATCGTGGGTCATCACCACGATGCTGATCCGGCGGTTGATCGGGTTCTGCGGATTGGTCTTGTCGAACAACACCGAGGACGACAGCCCGACCACGCGGCTCACCTTGTCTTCGGTCATGCCGCCGTCGATCAGTGCACGCCGCGCGGCGTTGGCGCGATCGGCGCTCAGCTCCCAATTGCCGTAGCCGCGCGCGTTGCTGTACGCGGTGGTGTCGGTGTGGCCGGTGATGCTGATGTGGTTCGGCACCTGGTTGATGAACTGCGCCAGCTCATGGAGGATTCCGCCGGTGTAGTCCTTCAACCGCGCGCTGCCCATGTCGAACATCGGGCGGTTCTGCTGGTCGACGATCTGGATGCGCAAGCCGTCCGGGGTGAGGTCAAGCAGCAGCTGGTCCTTGAACGGCTCCAGTGCCTGGCTCTTGCTGACCGCTTCCTTGAGTTGCTCCAGCAATGTCTCCAGTTGGGCCTTCTCCTGGGCCTTGGCCTGCGCCTTGTTCTCTTCCTCGGTCGGCCCGGAGGCCTTCTTGTTGAACGGGTCCGGGCCCTGGCCGCGCGGAATCTCCATCGTGCCGCCGAGCTTGATCATCGAGTTGCTGGCGCCGCCCGGTCCGTTCATGCCGGGCGCCGGTGCCGGGCTTTTGCCCTGCAACGGGCTGGGATTGCGGAAATATTCCGAAACCGCTTCGCGCTGCTTGGTCGTGGTCGCGCCGACGAGCCACATCACCAGGAAGAACGCCATCATCGCGGTGACGAAGTCGGCATAGGCCACCTTCCATGCGCCGCCATGGTGGGCTGCTGCCTGCACCTTCTTGACCCGTCGCATGACGACGGTGGGCTTCTCCGCCATGGCCGTGGTCCCTTACTTGATCGTCTTCAGATGCGCTTCGAATTCCGAGAAGCCCGGGCGCACGTTGGAAGGCAGGGTCTTGCGGGCGAACTCCAGGGCAATCTTCGGGTTGTAGCCGCGCAGGCAGGCCAGCAACGCGGTCTTGACCGACTCGTAGATGCGCGCGTCCTGTTCGGCGCGCGCTTCCACCGCCGCCGCGATCGGGCCGATGAAGCCATACGCCAGCAGGATGCCGAGGAAGGTGCCGACCAGCGCGCCGGCCACGTGGGCGCCGACCTCGGCGATGTCGCCACCGATCGCGCCCATCGTGATCACGATGCCCAGCACTGCCGCGACAATGCCGAAGCCCGGCAGGCCGTCGGCCACCTTGGTCAGCGCATGCGCCGGGGCCATCACTTCGTGGTGGTGCTTCTCCAGCTCCAGTTCCAGCAGCGGCTCGAGCTCGTGTGGCTCGATGTTGCTGCCGATCATCAGGCGCAGGCAGTCGGTGATGAAGTCGATCAGGTGGTGGTCGGACAGCACCTTGGGATAGTTGCCGAACAGCGCGCTTTCGTGCGGCCGCTCGACGTGGTCTTCCAGGGCCATGAAGCCCTCGCGGCGCGCCTTGTTGAGCAGTTCGTAGACCAGGCTCAGGACGTCCAGGTAGTCCTGGTTCTTGTACTTGGGGCCCTTGAACACGGCGGGGACGGCGGCCAGGGTGGCCTTGACCGTCTTGGCCGGCGTGCCGACCAGGAACGCGCCGAGCGCGGCGCCGCCGATGATGACCAGCTCGAACGGCTGCCACAGGGCAAGCAGCTTGCCGTGTGCGCCGACATAGCCGCCCAGCACGCTGAGCACGACGATGATGAGACCTACGATGATGAGCATAGCGGCCGGGGGGAGGACGGATATCACAGTTTTCGGCCCCCCGGCCGATTTCTGAAGGTGTAGCCGCCGGACGGTCGCGTCCCGCGCGCTGAACCGGCTCAGCCGCCCGGCGAGGTCGCCTTCGTGCAGCTCTGGGGCTTGCCACCGGCCAGGGTCAGGGTCGCTTCCCCCTGGTGTTCCCAGTACTCGTTGCCGGCCGCGTCGGCGTAACGCGCGCCGGAGCCGGACATCGCCTCGGGCAGGGTAAGGGCATCGCTACCGACCGACAGGCGAACCTCGCCTTTGCCGTTGTCGTAGACCGCAGTGACCGGCTTGCCGTCACAGCTCCAAGCGACGGTGATCTGGGTGTTGTCGGTCACGGGGGCCACGGCGGCAGCCGGTTGTGCGGCCCCGGCAGCGCCGGCATCGGTACCGCTGGGGGAAGCCGCCGGCGTGGCGACTGCGGCGCTGGGCGCGGTGGCGGCCGGATCGGCCGGTTTGCTGCAGCCGGACAGGGCCAGCAACAGCCCCAGGGGCAGGGCGGACGACAGGACGGACGGGTGGATGCGCATTGGCGTCTCCTTTGAGTAGTCCCGCCAAGTTAGCCGTGCCCGCAGTCACTGGCCCTGAACGATGGCCAGATCAGGCCGTGCCCGCTTCGGCGCCTCCCCGGTGCAGGGGATTGGGCAGCGGCTGGCCCTCTTCAGTGAATGCCAGTGAGACCGAGTTGAGGCAGTGACGCTCGCCGGTCGGCGGCGGGCCATCCGGAAACACGTGGCCCAGGTGGCTGCCGCAGCGGGCGCAGGTGATCTCGGTACGGATCATCCCGTAGCTGGTGTCGCGGATCTCGCGCACGTGGCTGACATCGTAGGGCGCGAAGAAGCTCGGCCAGCCCGTGCCGGAATCGAACTTCGCGCTGGAAGCGAACAGCGGCAAGCCGCACAGGCGGCAGGTGTAGACGCCTTCGAGCTTGTTGTCGAGGAACACGCCGCAGAAGGGCGCCTCGGTGCCGTGTTGCAGCAGCACCCGCTTCTCTTCTTCGTTGAGGCCGGCAATCAACACGTCACGCTGCGCGGGAGAGGGCGGCGTCAGATCGAATTCGCTCATGGCTACGGTCCTGGGAGGGGCGGCAGGGCGCCGGTTTCGACGGTGGTAATGTGGGCGCCAGGCTTGCATTCAAGCGCCCACAAGGAGAAGCACATCGTGCAGCACGTGACCGGAACGTTCGAAGTGAAGTTGCAGCCGCAGCCCGCGCGCGAAGATGCAGGGCTGGGGCGCATGTCATTGGACAAGACCTTCCAGGGTCCGCTGGAGGCGACCTCGCGCGGCGAGATGCTGGCCGCGCAGACCGCCCAAAAAGGCTCGGCGGTGTATGTCGTGATCGAGTCGGTGCAGGGCAGCCTGGACGGGCGCAAGGGCGGCTTCATGCTGGCGCATCGCGGGTTCCTGGAGCGCGGCGCGCAGAAACAGGAAATCAGCGTGGTGCCCGATTCCGGCACCGATGAGCTGACCGGCCTGCGCGGCGAGATGAAGATCCGCATCGAGGGCGGGCAGCACTATTACGATCTCGATTACAGCCTGCCCTCGCCGTAATCGCCTGTCCCATCACCGTGCAAGGAAGGTGTGTGTGCTCACGTTGAAGCCGCTCGTTGCCGCCCTCTCATCGTTGGTCATCCTCGCGGCCAGCCCACCGCTGGCTGCGCAAGTCAGCGATGCTACGCGCACACGTTCGACCAACCAGGTCATCCAGCCGCCGCCCCCGCCGCCGCCGCCTCGACAGATCGAGCCGGTGCGCACGGTGCAACCACCGCCGATGCGCACCGAACTGGGCCAGCGTGATCAGCCGCCACCGGTGAACACGCCGGCACCCAGGCAGCAAGCCAACCAGGAAGAAGACGCCTCGCGTCGCATCGGCGCAACGCCGGCCAAGGTCTACGATCGCAACGGCCGCGCGCTTACGGGCATGGAGCAGGTCGGCCCGAATCGCGTACGCGATACGCGCACCGGCCGTTATTACGACACCGTGCCGATGGGTGATGGCCAGCGCATCAGTCATTAAAGGAGCAACGCCCTCACTTGCATGCAGATGAACGGTTCAAGCCGTTGGCGCGCAGTCAGCACGATCAATCCCGCAATCACCTGCATTTCTCGCCTGATTAACCGCGCAAGCGCGACTGTGGACGCGCACCCCAAGTGGCATTCGGTGCATCCCCAAACTAAACAGAGAGTGCAGTCATGGGTAACCAGAATGATCAGAACCAGCGCGGCCAGCAGGGCGGCATGCAGCAGGACCAGCACAACAAGCAGCCGGGTCAGCAGGGTCAGCAGCAGTTCGACAAGGATCAGCAGCGCGGCAACCAGAAGCAGGATCAACAGCAGCAGCGCAATCCGAAAGACCAGCAGCGCTGATCCCCGCGTGTGACATGCAAACGGCGCGCATCCTGCGCGCCGTTTTTTTTAATCGGCGATCGGCAAGGCCAGGGTCTCCTTCACCTCTTCCATCACGATGTAGCTCTTGGACTCGCGCACATGCGGCAAGGTCAGCAGCGTGCTGCCGAGCAGCTTGCGATAGTACGCCATCTCGTTGATGCGCGCCTTGATCAGGTAATCGAAATCGCCGGAGACCAGGTGGCACTCCAGCACATTGGGTAGCTTCAACGCCGCGCGGCGGAATTCCTCGAAGATGTCGCCGGATTTGTAGGCCAGGCTGATCTCCACGAACACCAGCAGGCTGGCCTTAAGGTAGTGCGGATCGAGCCGTGCGTAATAGCCGGTGATCGCGCCATCGCGCTCCAGCCGGCGCACGCGCTCGGTGCAGGGCGTGGTCGACAGCCCCACCCGTTCGCCAAGCTCGGTAAAGGAAATGCGGCCCTCCTGCTGGAGGATGCGCAGGATCTTGCGGTCGATCTTGTCCAGTTCGCGATTGCGGGTGGCCATGGGGTTCGGCGGTCCAGGAGGTTTTTGGGGAAATCCACTGGATTTTGCAATCCAAACGGGATAATGCACCACGCAGCCGGGAATACAATGCGCCGGATTAGCCGCCTGCCGCCATCGAGGCAGGGGATTTGACCGGAACGAGGCGAACATGCGGGTACTGGTGCTGGGCAGTGGAGTGATCGGCACGACCAGTGCCTGGTATCTGGCGCAGGCCGGCTTCCAGGTGACCGTGGTCGATCGCCAGCCGGCGCCAGCGCTGGAGACCAGCTACGCCAACGCGGGCCAGCTGTCTTTTGGCTACACCTCGCCGTGGGCGGCGCCGGGCATTCCGTTCAAGGCCATGAAATGGCTGTTCGAGGAAAACGCGCCGCTGTCGATCCGCCCCACCCTGGATTTCCACCAGTACGCCTGGCTGGCGCGGATGCTGCACAACTGCACCGCCGACCGCTACGCAGTGAACAAGGCGCGCATGGTGCGCATGTCCGAGTACAGCCGCGATTGCCTGGATGCGCTGATGACGCAGACCGGCATCCAGTTCGAAGGCCGCCGCCTGGGTACGACGCAGTTGTTCCGCACCCAGGCCCAGCTGGACGCCGCCGCCCAGGACATCGCGGTGCTCGCCGAATACGGCGTGCCTTATGAAGTCCTCGATGCCCGCGGCATTGCCGCGGTCGAACCCGGCCTGGCTGGCTCGGGGGTGGAACTGGTCGGCGCGCTGCGCCTGCCCAACGACCAGACCGGTGACTGCCGCCTGTTTACCCAACAACTGGCGCGCATGGCCGCCGACGCCGGCGTGGAGTTCCGCTTCGAGCAGAACATCGAGCGGCTGATCGGCAGCGGCGGGCGCATCGACGGCGTGATGGTCAATGGTCGCCTCGAGCAGGCGGACCGCTACGTGCTCGCGCTCGGCAGCTACTCGCCGTTGCTGGCGCGGCCATTGGGCCTGAACCTGCCGGTCTACCCGCTCAAGGGCTTTTCGCTGACCTTGCCGATCGCCGACGCCACGCGGGCGCCGACGTCCACCATCCTCGACGAAAGCTACAAGATCGCCATCACCCGCTTCGACAACCGCATCCGCATTGGCGGCATGGCCGAAGTGGCCGGTTACGACCTGTCATTGAACCCGAAGCGCCGCGCCACGCTGGAGATGGTCGTGCGCGACCTGTTCCCCGGCGGCGGCGACCTGGCGCGCGGTGAATTCTGGACCGGCCTGCGCCCGGCCACGCCAGACGGCACGCCGGTGGTCGGCGCCAGCCCGTACACCAATCTTTTCCTCAATACCGGGCACGGCACGCTCGGCTGGACGATGGCGTGCGGCTCCGGCCGCTACCTGGCCGACCTGATGCGCGGCCACGCGCCGCAGATCAGCCGCGAAGGCCTGGACATCTTCCGCTACCGCCAGGCCGCCGCGCCCCGCCACACCGGAGCAACCGCGTGCGTCCAGCCCACGCCCTGATCGACCTGGGCGCCCTGCGCCACAACTATCGCCTCGCACGTCGCATCGGCGGCGGCAAGGCGCTGGCCGTGGTCAAGGCCGACGCCTATGGCCACGGCGCGGTGCGCTGTGCCCAGGCGCTGGAAGCCGAAGCCGATGGTTTCGCGGTGGCCTGCATCGAGGAGGCGCTGGAATTGCGCGCCGCTGGCATCGCCGCGCCGATCCTGCTGCTGGAAGGCTTCTTCGACAACGACGAGCTTGCGCTGATTGCCGAGCACGAGCTCTGGACCGTGGTCTCCACCCCGGCCCAGGTGCACGCGCTGGCGGCGTTCCGCAGCCCGCGGCCGCTGCAGGTGTGGCTGAAGATGGACAGCGGCATGCATCGCCTGGGGCTGACGCCGGAACAATTCCGCGCGGCCTGGTTGCGTCTGCACGGCCTGCCGCAAGTCGCCTCGATCGTATTGATGACCCACCTGGCGCGCGCCGACGAGCTGGACAGCAGCCGCACCGACGAGCAGGCAGTCGCCTTTGCCCTGGGCAGCCGGGGCATGCAAGCGCAAACCAGCCTGTGCAATTCGCCGGGCCTGCTGGGCTGGCCGGCGTTGCGCGGCGACTGGGCGCGGCCGGGGCTGATGCTTTACGGCGCCAATCCGTTCCCGCAGCACAACGCGCTGACCGCGCAGCTGCGCCCGGTGATGTCGATGCGCTCGAAGATCATCGCGGTGCGCGAACTCGGCCCGGGTGAGCCGGTGGGCTATGGCGCCCGATTCGTCACCGAACGTCCCACCACCCGCGTGGGCGTGGTGGCGATGGGCTATGCCGATGGCTATCCGCAATTCGCGCCCAACGGCACGCCGGTGATCGTGGAGGGCCGCCAATGCCCACTGATCGGGCGGGTGTCGATGGACATGCTGACGGTGGACCTGAGCGACCATCCCACTGCGGCAGTGGGCTCGCCGGTGCACCTGTGGGGCGAGGCCCCGGATACGTCGGCCCTGGCCGCGCGCTGCAACGTCAGCGCCTACCAGATGCTGTGCGGCGTCAAACGCGTACCGAAGCGCTACCTGGACGGCCAGTAATCCGGGCCGGGCGCGCACGGCGCGCCCCGCGCGCCCCGCGCGCACAGGCCGGCGGGGCCGGCCGGAGCGTCCTACCGCTGCCGCTTACAAATCCGCGCTCGCGCGGGCCTGTCGGAACTGGCTGCGAGACCAGTCATCGATCATCTGCTTTTCATAGCGCAGCTGGTCGGTGTTGTTGATCACCAGCGTATTGGTCAGGAAGGCCGAATCGATCAGCCGCTTCTCGCCCTGTTCGATGACCTGGCCGTTGGCGCCGGTCCACACATAGTTGAAGCGGATGCGCGGCGGATAGACATCCTTGACCACGCGGATGTCCTGGCTGCGGGGGCCATGCCAGGGCTCATATTCGCCGGCGCGCTTGATATCGGTGATGGTGATGTCCAGGCGATCGCCCGGCGGCAGCTGCTTGGCAGCCGAAGTGCGGAAGTAATCGGCCAGCTGGGTCACCCAGTCGCCGCGCTGGGATTCGAATCGATTGCCGCTGAAGCGGATTTCGCTGAATTGCGCGGGGTCTTGCCACTGCACCGATACCGGGCCGTCGGCCGGCAGTGCGCGCGGCGCGTTCGGATCAGTGACCGTGCGCACGCGCGCTTCGGCGGCAGCGGCGCCCAGCAGGCAGGTCAGCAGAAGGGCAGCGCAGGCGAAGGAACGTTTCATGACGGCACGCTCTGGGGGTTTGCGCGCCAGTGTGCGCCTGCCGCGCCAGCAGCGGCAACGGTGGCTGCGCCGGGCCCGATGCAGCGTTGCGGGCGATTCATGGACCGGCGCCAGGGCGCGCAGGGCGGCCGTTGGAGTCGACGTCGGGTTCACTGCGCATGGGCACGCGCTTCACGCCCATGCGCCCAGAATCTGCATCACTTCCCTGATGACTGTGCGCATGAAGCCTCAATTGCCGCCTTCCCCCAACTTGCGGCTGCAGTTCATCGACTGGGCCAAGCAGCATGGCCACAGCCCTCGGACCGGCGCGGCGTTGTTCGTCGACATGCAGAGCGATCTGGACCTGGCCGACCAGGCCGCCCGCCTGCCCCCGGGCGCGGACATGCGCGACCGGCTGGCGCGGGACCTGGCCGCCCTGGCCGAAGAGAACGATGTGGCGGTGCAGTTCCCGCCGATCTACTCCTGCGTCAATTCCCGCGGCGAGGAATTTCGTTACTCGTTGATGCTGGTGATCGCCGAGGACTGCGTGGAATGGACCGGACGGGTCTGGCGCGGACTGGACTACCTGGGCGTGTTGACCGGTCGCGGGTGCGGTCCACGCAGCAACTACACCCACCTGGCGCGCATGTCGATCGAGCGCGAACTCGAACTGGCCTCGCCGCATTACATCTGACCTGGAACTGATTTTCCCCATGCGTAACGCGTTTTCCACCGCCGAATCCGGACCTTGTGCGCAGCAGTGCGAGCAACTGGGCGTTGCGCAGGTGCGCGCATTGCTGCGCCGCGAGGACCTGGCCGAGCCCCACCCCGGATGGCGCCGCGAGGCCCAGCAATGGCTGGACGCGCGCCTGGCCAGGGAAGGCGTGGTGGCCTACTGGGGTGTGTTGGGTGCCATCAGCGTGCTGGGCGTGGTGATCTTGTGCATGGCCTGGTGGCGTTGGTGAGTGCGGAGCGACGTTGCGCGCTTGACGCCACCGCCCCCTATTTCCACTCTATGTGCCGGCGCATTGGCGCAGGCGGTGCGGGCGCATCCCGTGGATGGACGACATGCGAGCAGGCGATTCATTGAACAGGGCCGGCTCTGCCATCGGCAGCGTGGCCTCCGGGGGTGCTGGCGCGCCCGGTGGAAGCGTTTACCACGAGATCTTCGAAAACGTCGACGCCGGCTTCAGCGTCGTGCAGTTGGTCTTCGAGGGTGATGACCCGGTCGACTACGTCTTCCTGGAAGTGAACTCCGCCTTCGAGCGCTTCACCGGCCTGCAGGATGTAGTGGGGCGCTCGATGCGCCAATTGCGTCCCCACCACGAGGAAGAGTGGTTCGAGCGCTACGGTGAAGTCGCCCGCACGGGGCGCCGTTCGCGTTTCGAATTGAACGCCCGCGCCCTGGGGCGCTGTTATTCGGTCGATGCCTTCCGCATCGGCGCCGAAGGCGACAACACGATCGCGGTGTTGTTCCTGGACATCACCGAGCGCAAGCGCATCGAGCGCGAGCTGGCCGAGAGCGAGGCGCGCTTCAGCGCGTTGGCCGACGGCCTGCCGATGCCGGTGTGGGTGCTGGACGTCAATGGCGTCATGCGTTTCGTCAATAGCGCCTACGGCGACTACTTCGGGCTGGATATCTCCAGCGGCGCGGTGCCGGCCTGGACCGAACTGCTGCATCCAGAGGACCTGCCCGTCTTCCAGTTCGAACTGGCCGAGGCCTTGCAGCAGCAGCGCGGCATGCGTGCGCTGGTTCGCGCGCGGCGTCACGACGGGCGCTGGCGCTGGATTGAAATGAGCGCCACGCCGCGCTACTCGGCCGATGGCCGCTTCATCGGCCTGGCCGGCAGCAGCCCGGACGTGACCGAGCGCCGGGAGATCGAACTGGCCCGCGAGCAGTTGCTGGAATCCGAGCGCATCGCCCGCGGCGAAGCCGAGAGCATGGCGCGGTTGAAGGACGAATTCCTGGCCACGCTTTCGCACGAACTGCGCACGCCGCTGACCACCATCCTGGGCTGGAGCGAACTGCTGCTGCAGCGCGTTCAGGAGGGCGATCCCAGCTACAAGGGCCTGTCGGTGATCGCCAGCAGCGCCCGCGCGCAGAAGCGCTTGATCTCCGACATGCTCGACCTCAGCAGCATGCTGCTGGGCAAGGTGCAGCTGGAGGTGGAAACGATCGATCTGGTCGAGCAGCTGCGCGAGGCCATCGGGGCGCAGGACCTGGTCGCCGAGGGCAAGGACCAGGCCGTGGCGCTGAGCGCGCCGGACACCCCGTGCCTGGTGCTGGGCGATGCCACGCGCCTGCAGCAGGTGTTCTGGAACCTGCTGTCCAACGCGATCAAGTTCACCCCGGCGCATGGCCGGATCGATGTGCGGGTGACCCGCGAAGATTCGCACTTCGTGGTGGCGATCGAAGATTCCGGCGATGGCATCGCGCCGGAATTCCTGCCGCATCTGTTCGGACGCTTCCGCCAGGCCGATGGCACGACCACCCGCCGCCACGGCGGCCTCGGGCTGGGGCTGGCGATCGTCCAGCAACTGGTGGAAATGCACGGCGGGCAGGTCAGCGCCAGCAGCGCGGGCCGCGGTCAGGGCGCGACCTTCCGCGTCCGCCTGCCAGAGCGGCCGGGCGAATCGGGCCGGCCGCGTCGCGAGTTGCGCCGCAGCCTGGCCAGCGAACAGGTGGTCGAAGCCCAGGCGCTGGCTGGCATGTGCCTGCTGGCAGTGGAAGACCAGCCGGACATGCTCGAATACCTGCGCCGCTTGCTGGAAGAGCAGGGTGCCGAGGTGGTCATGGCCGGCAACGCCACCGATGCGCTGGCCCTGCTCGACGAGCGCGGCCACGAACGCTTCGACGCCATGCTGACCGATATCGGCATGCCGGGCATGGACGGTTACGGCCTGATCCGCACCATCCGCGAGAACATGGGCCTGGATGCGGGCGTGATGCCGGCGATCGCGGTCACCGCGCTGGCGCGCGCGGACGATCGCAACCGGGCCCTGGCCTCCGGTTTCCAGGAGCACCTGGCCAAGCCCTACAGCGTGGCGCAGCTGGTGACCGCGGTGCGCGCGGCGCGGCAGCGCAAGCGTTGAGCGCATTGCCCCGGTTTTCACGGGGCAATGCCTAGGCTGTCGGTGTTCCTTGCACGGAGTCCGGCCATGTCCAAGTACGCCAAGCGCGTGTATACCGACCAGGCGCAAATCGCGTCCCTGGAAGCGTGGGTGCGGCAGCTGCCGGATCTGGCCCGCGTGCAGCTGACGCTCGATGACGGCAGCCGCCTGTTGGGAACGGTGGCGGTGCGTCCCACCGTGCAATCGTTCCGCGACGAAGACGAGAACGAAGGCGTCAACGGCCTGCTGCGGCTGGATGACATCGATAGCCCGGTGCAACAGCACCTGGTGTGGCTGGACACCATCCGCGACGTCAGGCCGATCCCACCCGTCGAACACTGACGCGGCCGGTGGCCGCGCCCACGCCCGGCCCGCGTTGACGATCTCTTTACCCTCTGCATGCGGCGCTGGGGCATCATCCGGGGCCCACCGCAGACACGAGGGTGCTCCTTCGATGCAATCGCGCGTGTTTTTCCTGAACCCACATGCCTTGCGCCTGGCCGCGCCGGTCCTTGCACTGGTCGCACTGGCGTCGTGCGGCGACACCGCGCGTTATCCGGTGGAAGCCGGCGTCGGGCCTGATCCGAACCTGCCCGCGCCGGTCGAGCGGATGATCCCGACCGTCAAGGTCGCCAAGGTCAAGCGCTGGGCCGGCGATGCCACGCCGGTGCCGGCCGATGACCTGCGCGTGGTCGCCTTCGCCCGCGACCTGGATCATCCCCGCTGGATCTATGTCCTGCCCAATGGCGATGTGCTGGTGGCCGAAACCAATGCGCCGCCGCGGCCGAAGGAAAGCCAGGACGGCCTGCGCGCCAAGGTGATGGCCTCGATGATGGACAAGGCCGGCGCAGCCACGCCCAGCGCCGATCGCATCACCCTGCTGCGCGACGCCGATGGCGATGGCGTGGCCGAGATACGTACCCAGTTCCTGACCGGGCTGTATTCCCCCTTCGGCATGGCGCTGGTCGGCGATACCTTCTATGTCGCCAATGCCGACGCGCTGGTCAGCTTTCCCTATAAGGAGGGCGACACGCACTTGTCCGCGGCGCCCACCTTCATCGCCAACCTGCCAGGCGGCCTCAACCATCACTGGACCAAGTCGCTCGTGGCCAGCCCCGATGGCAGCCGCCTGTTTGTAGGCGTGGGCTCCAACAGCAATGTCGCCGAAAACGGGATGAACGCCGAGCTCAACCGCGCGGCCATTCTTGAAATCAACCGCGCTGACGGCAGCAGCCGCGTATTTGCCAGCGGCCTGCGCAACCCGGTGGGCATGGCCTGGGAGCCTTCGCGACAGTCGCTATGGGTGGTGGTCAATGAGCGCGACGAACTCGGCAGCGACCTGGTGCCGGACTACCTCACCCAGGTCAAGGAAGGCGCGTTCTACGGCTGGCCTTACAGCTACTACGGACAGCACGTCGATGATCGGGTGAGCCCGCAGGATCCGGCCAAGGTGGCGTCGGCGATCAAGCCGGACTATGCGCTGGGCGCGCACACCGCTTCGCTGGGGCTGACCTTCGGCACCAGCGAGGCCTTGCCGGCGCGTTATCGGGGAGGCGCCTTCATTGGCCAGCACGGCTCGTGGAATCGTGATCCGCCGAGCGGCTACAAGGTGGTCTACGTCCCGTTCGTGGATGGGCGCCCGCAGGGCAAGCCGATGACCGTGCTGGACGGATTCCTTGATTCGGAGGGCAATGCGCAGGGGCGTCCGGTCGGCGTGGCCATCGATCAGCGCGGTGGCCTGCTCGTGGCCGATGACGTGGGCAACGCGATCTGGCGGGTGACGGCCAAAGTGGCGGCGCCCAACATCGCGCCCGCCTCGCCTTGAACCCCGGCCCGCGGCGCCTCCGCGGGCCTTTCCTTCAGCGCACCGGTAATGCCGGCGTGGCCTCGAAGCGGCGCGCGTAGCCGCGCTCTTCGGCAATCTTGTCCACTTCATCGTCGCCCAGCTCGGGCGCGCCGTAGACCACGTAGGCCAGGGTCCCATCGCTGCGCGTACCTACCTGGTGCAGCCGGTAGCGCGGCCGCCCGGCCCCGGTATTCTCGGGGTAGTGCAGCGGCGGAGGCACGCTGTCCAGATCCATTTCACTGTTGTCGACCACGCCGCCTATAAACAGGGCTCGCATGCCTTCACTCCTCAGGTGGGGGTGATTGCCACCCTACGCACGCGGTTGTTGGTATGGCATCAATGCCGTGTCGAAGCCGTCTGTCCGGGGGGCAACGGACGCGCCGGGTAGAATGCGCTTTCCCCTGACGCCGCTGCCCCCTGATGTCCGTCGCCGACGCCCCGCTGCACACCCTGTTCCTGCCTTTCGCTCAACGCCTGCTGCGCTGGCCTGCCGGGCCGGTGCTGTTCCTTCGCGCGCGCGAGGGGTATCCGCTGCGCGAGCAGGCACAGCCTGGGCAACTGCACTGTGTGCAGAGCTTCCGGCCGTTTGCCGAGGCCTTGCAGCGTGCCGGCTACGAGGTGCACGACGCGGTGCCCGAAGACGCCAGCCAGCGTTACGCGCTCGTCCTGGTGCTGCCGCCGCGGCAGCGCGACGAGGCGCGCGCCCTGCTGGCGCAGGCGCTGGCGTGCGTCGCGCCGGGCGGCATCATCGTGGCCTGCCAGTCCAACAACGAAGGCGCGCGTTCCGGCGAGGCCGACCTGAAGCAGCTCGCCGGCCTTGGCGGCAATCTCACCAAGCACCACTGTCGCGTGTTCTGGACCGCGCCGCTGGCCGGCCAGCACGATGCGGCACTGGCGCAGCGTTGGGCCGCGCTGGATGCCGTGCGTCCGGTGCTGGGCGGGCGCTTCCTCAGCCGCCCGGGCGTGTTTGCCTGGGATCGCGCCGATCCGGCCTCCGTGTTGCTGGCCGAGCAATTGCCGGCCGATCTTTCCGGTCGCGGCGCCGATCTCGGCGCCGGGTTCGGTTTCCTGTCGGCAGAAGTGCTGGCACGCTGCCCGCGCGTGGCGGCGCTGGACCTGTTCGAGGCCGAAGCCCGCGCGCTGGCCCTGGCCCGGCAGAACCTGCCGAAGCTGGCCGGGCAGGTGGCGCTGGAATATCACTGGCATGACGTCACCACCGGCCTGCCACGACAGTACGACTTCATCGTCAGCAATCCGCCGTTCCACACCCCGGCGCGCGAAGACCGGCCAGATATCGGCCAGCGCTTCATCGCCGTCGCCGCACAAGCGCTGCGGCCCGGTGGTCGCCTGCTGGTGGTCGCCAATCGCCACCTGCCTTACGAGCAGATCCTCAACGACAGCTTTGGCGAGGTGCGCGTGGCCGCCGAGCGCGATGGCTTCAAGGCGATCGTGGCGCGCCGCGGGGGCCGCGCATGAAGCTGGTCAAGCACCTGGCCAACCTCGGCTATGGCAGTCGCAAGGAAGTGGCGTGGATGTTTCGCGAAGGCCGCATCACCGATGCTGCCGGCGAGGTGCTCTACGCCGACGACCAGGTCGGGCATGACGACGTGCGGGTGGACGGCGAGCCGCTGGACCCGCCGCAAGGCCTGAGCCTGATGCTGCACAAGCCGCCCGGCTATACCTGTTCGACCAAGGACACCGGCCGGCTGATCTACGATCTGCTGCCGCCACGCTATCGCCTGCGCGCGCCGGTGCTGTCGCCGGTCGGCCGGCTCGATCGCGATACCAGCGGGCTGCTGTTGATGACCGACGACGGCGCCTTGCTGCACCGGATCGTGTCGCCGAAGTCGCGCCTGGACAAGGCCTACGACGTCACCCTGGCGCAGGACCTGCGCGGCGACGAGGCGGCGACCTTCGCCAGCGGCGGGCTGATGCTTGAATCGGAGGACAAGCCCTTGCTGCCGGCGGAGATGGAGGTGCGCGGACCGCGCCAGGCCAGCCTGGTGCTGCATGAAGGCCGCTACCACCAGGTGCGGCGGATGTTCGCTGCCGTTGGCAACCACGTCGCCGCGCTGCACCGCAGCCGCGTCGGCGGGCTGTCGCTGGACGGGTTGCCCGAGGGGCAGTGGCGCACGCTGGACGCGGCGGACCTCGATACGCTGTTTGGTCACGCCGCATGAGTGCGCTGGCCCTGCCGTTCCTGCCGCAGGCGGTGATTTTCGACATGGATGGCCTGATGCTCGACAGCGAGCGCGCCATCACCACCTGCCTGCACCACGCGGCCGAGGAACTGGGCCACGACATCGAGCCCGACTACTGGCTGGGCATGGTGGGCAAGGGCGATGCCGCGTGTCGGGCGATGCTCGCTGCGCGCATCGGTGAAGCGCCGGCCACGTTGCTGCTGGCGCGCTGTCACGCGCTCTACGACGCGGTGGTGGCGAAGGGCGTGCCCTTGCGCCCCGGCATCATGGAATTGCTGGACCTGCTGGTGGCGCGCGGCATCCCGCGCGCCGTGGCAACGTCGACCCGGCGCCCGCTGGCCTTGCGCAAGCTCGAAGCGGCCGGGCTGTTGCCGCGCTTCGACGTCGTGTGTACCAGCAGCGACGTCGCCCATCCCAAACCCGCCCCCGACATCTACCTGCTGGCCGCCGCACAACTGCGCGTGGCGCCGGCGCAATGCCTGGTGCTGGAGGACTCGCCGACCGGCGTGCGCGCGGCCCTGGCCGCGGGCATGACGCCGATCCAGGTGCCGGACCTGCTCGCACCGGATGAGGAAGTGCGCGCGCTGGGGCATCGCATCGTGGCCTCGCTGGCCGAGGCGCAGCGGCTGCTGGAGCTGCGGCTCCAGGCCGGCGCCTGAGCTAAGCGCAGCGACTCAGTCCTGCAGCAACCGCTGCCAGCCTTCCACGCCGAGCTTGTCCAGCGTTTCCACGTTGCGCTCGACGATCACGTCCGGATCGGGAAACGCCGCCACGGCGCGCTCCACGCTGTCCTCGCGCAGCAGGTGCAGGGTCGGCCACGGCGAGCGGTTGGTGAAGTTGCTCACATCATCCGGCGCCACGCCGGCGAACTGGTACTGCGGATGGAAACTGGCGACCTGGATGATGCCCTGCAGGTCCAGCGCTTCCACTGCGGCGTCGGCGTTGTCCAGGAAATCGTTGTAGTCGAGGAAGTCCTCGAGCACGAACGGATGCACGATCAACGTGGTGTCGATCTGCTCGGCCGGCGTATCGCGCAGCCGCAGCAGCTCCTCGGCCAGTTCCTCCAGCAGCGCCTCGGGCGTGCTGGCATCGCTCAGCACCAGGCGGACCTGCTGCTTGACGTACACCGCCTTGGCGAACGGGCACAGGTTCAGCCCGATCACCGCGCGCTCGATCCACCGCCCGGTCTGGCCCAGGTAGTCGGGCGCCACGTCGGCCGTCGTGTGCAGGTCAGTCACGGAAGTTGTCGAACTGCAGCGGCAGCTCGAACTCGCTCTTGCGCAGCAGCGCGATCACTTCCTGCAGCTCGTCGCGCTTCTTGCCGGTCACGCGCAGCTTGTCGCCGTTGATCTGGGTCTCGACCTTGATCTTCGATTCCTTGATCTTGGCCGCGATCTGCTTGGCCAGCTTCTGCTCGATGCCCTGCTGCACGGTGATCTTCTGCCGTGCGCCGGCCAGGTTGGTCTCCACGTCGCCGAATTCCAGGCAGCGGGCGTCGATGCTGCGGGCGATCAGGCGGGCGCGCAGGATGTCGGTCATCTGCTTGAGCTGGAAGTCGCTCGGCGCGGACTGGGTGATGACCTTGTCCTCCATCACGAACTTGGCGTCCACACCCTTGAAGTCGAAGCGGGTGGACAACTCGCGATTGGCCTGGTCGATGGCGTTGGTGAGCTCGTGCTTGTCGACTTCGGACACCACGTCGAAGGAAGGCATGGTGTGACTCCATGTGGGAAAACGGCGCCCATTCTAGGCGATTGACGGCCGCGCGGCGGTGGCTGCGGGGGGCTCGGGGCGGCAATAATGGCGGCATGTCCCACGCTCGTTCTCCGCTGGCCGCCGTCGCCTGGATGCTCGCGGCCGTCATCTGTTTCTCCGGCATGGATGCCGGCATGAAACTGCTGTCTGCCCACTACCCGGTGCTGCAGGTCACCCTGCTGCGCGGCGCGGCTTCGTTGCCGTTCGTGCTGGTGTGGGTGCTGCTGACGGCCGGGCCGCGCTCGCTGGTGCCGGTACGCTGGCCGCTGCACCTGCTGCGCGGCGTGCTCGGCATCGTGATGATCGCCTGCTTCGTGTTCGCGCTGAAGGATCTGCCGCTGTCCACGGCCTACACCATCTACTTCGTCGCCCCGTTGCTGGTGGCGGCGCTGTCGGTGCCACTGCTCGGCGAGCGGGTCGGGCCGCGGCGCTGGACGGCGATCGCCATCGGCCTACTCGGGGTGATCGTGGTCCTGCGGCCGGGCGTGGATGGCTTGATCTCGCTGCCCGGGCTGATGGTGCTGCTCGCCGCCACGGCCTATGCGATCGCCGCGGTCACGGTCAGCCTGTTGACCCGCACCGACACCCCGCAGTCGATGGTGGTGTGGTTCCTGGCGCTGATGGCCCTGGGCGCCGGCTTGCTGGCGATCCCGGGCTGGGTGTCGCTGCGCTGGGAGCACGCCGGGCTGATCGCCGGCATGGGCCTGGCCGGGGCGCTGGGGCAGATCGCCCTGACCCAGGCGTTCCTGCGCGGCGAGGCCTCGATGATCGCGCCGCTGGAATACACCGGCCTGGTCTGGGTGATCGGCTGGGACTGGTTGCTGTGGCGGGCGCTGCCCGATGCCTGGACCTGGGCCGGGGCGGCGATCATCGTGGCCAGCGGCCTGTACCTGCTGCGGCGTGAGCGGGTCCGCCAGGTGCCGCACGCCCGGCAGATCGACCATCCCTGAGCCATCGACATCCTGTTCTTAGAAGAAAAGGGAATAAGTAGGCCGGGCCAAGCGCGGGCGCGGCCGGCCCGCCGCTGGTAGGCTGCACGCCCCCCAAGTCCGATGTCCGCGCGGTGATCGAATTCCAGCGCCTGCACAAGTCCTATGAAGTCGGCGGCCGCGCGGTCGCCGCCCTGCAACCGCTCGACCTGACCATCCAGGCCGGCGAGGTGTTCGGCATCATCGGCCACTCCGGGGCCGGCAAGTCGACCCTGATCCGCTTGATCAACCGGCTGGAGGAACCCAGCGGCGGCCGGCTGCTGATCGACGGCGAGGACGTGACCGCGCTCGATCGCGACGGCCTGCGCGGCTTGCGCCGTCGCATCGGCATGATCTTCCAGCACTTCAACCTGCTGTCTTCGCGCACCGTGGCCGGCAACGTGGCCTTTCCCCTGGAACTGGCCGGCACGCCGAAGGCGCAGATCGCCCAGCGCGTGGCCGAACTGCTGGCGCGCGTGGGCCTGAGCCAGCACGCGGACAAGTATCCGGCGCAGCTGTCCGGCGGGCAGAAGCAGCGCGTGGGCATCGCCCGTGCCTTGGCGACGCAGCCGCGCATCCTGCTGTGCGACGAAGCCACCAGCGCCCTGGATCCGCAGACCACCGCCTCGGTGCTGCAGCTGCTGGGCGAGATCAATCGCGAGCTGGGCCTGACCATCGTGCTGATCACCCACGAGATGGAAGTGATCCGCCGTGTGTGCGACCGCGTCGCCGTGCTCGATGCCGGCCAGCTGGTGGAGAGTGGCCCGGTGACCCAGGTGTTCCTGCATCCGCAACATCCGACCACGCGCCGATTCGTCGCCGATGCCGAACATCTGGACGAGGGCGTGCTGCATCGGGATTTCGCCGCCGTCGGTGGCCGCATCGTGCGCCTGACCTTCCTCGGCGGTGACACCTATCAGCCGCTGCTAGGCCGCATCGCCCGCGACACCGGCGTGGACTACAACATCCTGTCCGGGCGCATCGACCGGATCAAGGACACGCCGTACGGCCAGCTCATCGTGGCCCTGGCCGGTGGCGACCAGGCCGCCGCGCGCGCGGCCTTCGCCGCGGCCGGCGTCACCGTCGAGGAGCTGCGCCCGTGAGCCCCGTATTGATCGCTGCCGCGGATGGCTTCTTCCGCAACCTGGATGCGCGCAAGTGGGCCGACATCGGTCAGGCCACGCTGGACACTTTGCTCATGCTCGGCGGCGCGCTGCCGCTGACCTTGCTGATCGGCCTGCCGCTGGGCGTGCTGCTGTTCCTCAGTGGCTCGCCGCAACTGCGGCGGCGCCCGGTGCTGCATGGCGTGCTGGCGTTCGTGGTGAACCTGCTGCGCTCGGTGCCCTTCATCATCCTGATGATCGCGATGATCCCGATCACCCTGGCCCTGATGGGCACCTCGCTCGGCGTGCGTGGGGCGATCCTGCCGCTGGTGGTGGGCGCTGCGCCGTTCTATGCGCGGCTGGTGGAGACCGCCTTGCGCGAGGTCGATCGGGGCGTGGTCGAGGCCAGCCAGGCGATGGGCGCGACCACATGGCAGCTGGTCAGCAAGGTGCTGCTGCCGGAGGCGCGGCCCGGTCTGATTGCCGGCGCCACGGTGACCACGATCGCGCTCATCGGCTTCACCGCCATGGGTGGTGCGATCGGTTCCGGTGGCCTGGGCGATGTGGCCTATCGCGAAGGCTACCTGCGCTCGCATGCCGACGTGGCGCTGGTCACCGTCATCGCGCTGTTGGTGCTGGTGCAACTGCTGCAGATGCTCGGCGACCGCCTGGTCGCCCACTATTCGCGGCGCTGAGCGCGCCGCCACGCACGTCGCCCTGGCCATGCTGGCGGGCGGCGAACCTGCTACGTTCAGCGGCGGCCCGCGCCGCTCCTTCCCCGAATCCGGATCCGCCATGAAGAAGACCCTGTTCCGTTCCGTTCTGTTCGCCGCGACCCTGGTGCTGGCCGCATGTGGCCGCTCCGGCGGTGACGCTGGCAGTGAGCGCCTCACGGTGGCGGCTACCGCTGTACCGCACGCGGAGATCCTGGAAGTGGTCAAGCCGCTGCTGGAAAAGCAGGGCGTGCAGCTGGAGGTGCGCGTGTTCAACGACTACGTACAGCCCAATGACCAGGTCGCGCAGAAGCAGATCGACGTGAACTATTTCCAGACCGAGCCCTACCTGGATGCCTACAACCGCGACCGTGGCAGCCAGCTGGTGACCATCGTTGGCGTGCACATCGAGCCGTTCGGCGCGTACTCGCGTCGCTACAAGTCGCTCGATGCACTGCCGGTCGGCGCCGAGGTCGCGATCCCGAACGACCCCAGCAACAACAGCCGCGCGCTGATCCTGCTGGACAAGGCAGGCGTGATCAAGCTCAAGGACCCGAGCAACGCGCTGTCCACCCAGCGCGACATCATCGAGAACCCGAAGCAGCTGAAGTTCCGCGAGCTGGATTCGGCGATGTTGCCGCGCGTGCTGGAGCAGGTCGACCTGGCCATGATCAACACCAACTACGCGCTGGACGCCGGTTTGAATCCAACCCAGGACGCGCTGGTGATCGAAAGCAAGGATTCGCCCTACGTGAACTTCCTGGTCGGTCGCCCCGACAACAAGGACGATCCGCGCGTGCAGAAGCTGGCCAAGGCGCTGACGGGCCCGGAAGTGAAGGCCTTCATCGAGCAGAAATACCACGGCGCGGTGTTGCCGGCGTTCTGAAAGAAAACGGGCCCGAAAGGGCCCGTTCCTTTATGCCTTGGCGGCGAACGATCAGAAGCGCGCGCCCAGGCCCACGCCGACGGTCCACGGATCGACCTTTAGATCCTCGCCGGTGCCGGCGCCGGCCACGTTGAGTTCCGGACGCGCATGCATGTAGCGCGCATCGGCGCGGGCGAACCAGGTCGAGTTGATGTTCATGTCCACGCCGACCGTGCCGATCGCGCCCTTGGCGGTATCGAGCGAGACGTGCTGGCCGCTGGCGGACAGGCCATCGATCTTCTCGTTGCTGAAGTTCGACTCGTAATAGCCCACGCCGACGAACGGACGGAACACGTTGTCGGCCTGGCCGAAGTGATACTGCGCACTCACTGCGATCGGCTGCTGCTCGACCGTGCCGACCTTGCCGGCATCGCTGCGCACGCGGTGGTTGAACTTGTCAGCCGCGCCCCACAGCTCAACGGCGAAGTTGTCGTTGATGTAGTAGCTGGCGCTGATGGTCGGCGCCGGGCCACCATCGATCTTGCGGATGCCGGCACCGGCGTCGTCTTTCGGCTGCAGCAGGGTGACGCCACCGGTCACCGCCCAGTGCTTGCCAGAAGCGGTGTCGGCGGTAGTGCCGTCCTGCGCGAACGCGGACGGTGCGAAAGCAATGGCGGAAACGGCGGCCAGGCCCAGGACGGAAATCTTGCGCATGAGGTAACTCCTCTTGTCTCTTATTCTGTGTACCCGCACAGCGCGGGCCGGGCCAACGTAAGTGTTCGGAGATGAATCGCAGCGCGCTCGTGACACTTGGTCACGTGCGATGTTCAGGAACTTTCCGCGTGGGCCGCTTGATCGTTGGAGATGCGTCGTCAAACCCTTTCATGCACATGAAATGGATGTGAGAAATAACGAGCGTCTGCGCGGACTGCCCGCGCAGATCGCACCGCACTGCCGCGTGCTCGTGCTCGGTTCGATGCCAGGCATGGCGTCACTGCAGGCGGCGCAGTACTACGCGCATCCGCGCAACCGGTTCTGGCCACTGATGTCGCGCCTGCTGCCCGTGCAGGCGGAGGCGGTGTATGCAGTGCGGATGGCGCAGCTGCAGGCTGCCGGCGTCGGCGTGTGGGATGTCATCGGCGAATGCGCGCGCGCGGGCAGTCTGGATGCGTCGATCCAGCGCGACAGCGTCGTGCCCAATCCCTTGCTTGCGCAGATGGCGCAGATGCCGGACCTGCGCGCCGTCGCCTGCAACGGCGGCGAGGCGCACAAGCTCTGGCTGCGTCACGTCGCGCCGCAGCTGCCGCCGCGCTGGAAAAGCTTGCCGGTGCTGGCGCTGCCGTCGACCAGTCCGGCCAATGCGGCCTTCGGCCTGGAACGACTGCTCGGCGAATGGAAGCCGCTGCTCGAATACCTCCCTGCAGCGCCGGGCTAGGCGCTTTCGGTGCCGACTATGCGCCGGCGTATCGTGGCGCAGCGAACGCTACGTCCCGCCCGGGAAGCTCACTATTTCGCCGGTAACGGTTGGCGCATGGGCCGCAGCCAGCCACAATAGGGGTTTCCCCACCAGTTCCCCGGAGTACCGTATGGCCGAAATCAAGGAAGCACTTGTCCCCGATATCGGTGACTACAGCGATATTCCGGTGATCGAAGTGCTGGTCGCCGTGGGCGACACGGTCAAGAAGGACCAGGGCCTGGTGACGCTGGAATCGGACAAGGCCACGATGGAAGTGCCCTCGTCCGTGGCCGGCGTGGTCAAGGAAATCAAGGTCAAGATCGGCGACAACCTGTCCCAGGGCGGGCTGGTTGCGCTGATCGAAGTGGCCGAGGCCGGCGAAGCCGCCAAGCCCGCGGCGGCTGCCGCACCGGCCGCACCGGCCAAGGCCCAGGCGCCCGCGCCGGTGGCCGCTGCCGAAACCGGCACGCAGGTGGAGCCGGTGGCACCGTCGGCGCAGCCGGACAAGCTGGCCCAGCGCGAGATTGCCCAGGAACAGGCCATCGCGCCGGCCGCGGGCAACCGCAGCGTGCCGCCGGTGAGCTTCGATGCCGACAGCGTGCTGCCGTCGAAGGTGGCCTATGCCAGCCCGGCGGTGCGCGTGTTCGCGCGCGAACTCGGCGTGGACCTGCTGCAGGTCAAGGGCACCGAGAAGGGCGGCCGCATCACCCGCGAGGACGTGCAGCGCTTCGTCAAGGCCGCACTGAGCGGCGGCGTGCCGGCGAGCGGGGGTACCGTCGCCGCGGGCGGCGGGCTGAACCTGCTGCCGTGGCCGAAGGTCGATTTCAGCAAGTTCGGTGAAACCGAAGTCCAGCCGCTGTCGCGGATCAAGAAGATCTCCGGCGCCAACCTGGCGCGCAACTGGGCGATGATTCCGCACGTCACCCAGTTCGACCAGGCCGACATCACCGATCTCGAAGCCCTGCGCGTGACCCTCAACAAGGAAAACGAGAAGGCCGGCATCAAGCTGACCATGCTCGCCTTCCTGATCAAGGCCAGTGCCGCGGCGCTCAAGCAGTTCCCCGAGTTCAACGCCTCGCTCGACGCCAGCGGCGAGAACCTCACCCTGAAGAAGTACTTCCATATCGGCTTTGCCGCCGACACGCCCAATGGCCTGGTCGTGCCGGTGATCCGCGATGTCGACAAGAAGGGCGTGGTGCAGATCGCGCAGGAAACCGGCGAGCTGGCCAAGAAGGCGCGCGACGGCAAGCTGGGCCCGGCCGAGATGAGCGGCGGCTGCTTCTCGATCAGCTCGCTTGGCGGCATTGGCGGCACGGCATTCACGCCGATCGTCAACGCGCCGGAAGTGGCGATCCTGGGCGTATCCAAGTCCTCGATCCAGCCGGTGTGGGATGGCAAGCAGTTCCAGCCGAAGCTGCTGCTGCCGCTGTCGCTGAGCTACGACCACCGCGTCGTCGACGGCGCGCTGGCGGCGCGCTTCACCACGTACCTGTCGCAGGTGCTGGCCGACATGCGGCGCGTCCTCCTGTGAGGGCAGCGCTGCTGATGGCCGCGCTGGCCGCGTCGGCCGTGCCGGCTTCGGCGCTGGCCTGGGGCAGCTGCAGCGTCAACCTCGGTCGCGGCTGGCCGCCCGCCGTGGGCAACTATGGCGGCGCCGTCGAACAGATGTTCGATGGCAACACCGCGCCGGCGCTGTCGCTGGTGACCTTGCCGGCACGCGGCGTGGAGACCGGGATGTCGTTGCTGCCCGGCACCGATGGCGCCGACTGGACCTTGCGCTACAGCCGGGCCGAAGAGCGCGTGTACAACCGCATCGACACCGGCACGCGCAGCGGCGTGGAGCTGCGCACCCAGCAGACGCCCGAGCGCTACGAGATCCCGATTCCGGGCGCGCTGGCCAAGCGGCTGGTGAATACCTGGAACACCGCGCTGGGCCAGATCTCGCCCGACGGCCACGACGCGCCCGTGCTGGACGGTGAAGTCATCACGTTCGTGGTCAACGGCGTGCGCTACAGCGGCGCGCGCCCGACCTGCGGCGCCGGCCAGCTGATGCTGCAGCAGGCCGCGCTGCTGATCGAAGCCAGCGAAGGCAAGGAAAAGAAGCGCGAGAAGCGCTGGAACGAAATCGAATCGTCGCTGGATGAGCTCCAGCAGACGTTGGCCGGCTCCGCCGGCTGATCCCCCACAGGAGAAGTTTCATGGCAGTCATCGAAATCAAGGTGCCGGACATCGGCGACTACAGCGGCGTCCCGGTGATCGAGATCCTGGTCGCCGTGGGCGACAAGGTTGCCAAGGACCAGGGCCTGGTGACGCTGGAGTCGGACAAGGCCACGCTGGAAGTGCCTTCCAGTGCCGCCGGCGTGGTCAAGGAGCTGAAGGTCAAGCTCGGTGACGCGCTGTCGCAGGGCGACGTGGTGGTGCTGCTGGAGGCCGAAGGCGAGGGCGCTGCACGGGCGCCTGCCGCGGCCGCGCCGACGCCGGCCAAGGCCGAAGCCCCGGCGAGCAAGCCGCCGGTGACGCCGTCGCACCGCGCTCCGTCCGAACCGGCTGCGCCGAAGCCGGCGCTGTCCAGCGGCAAGCCCGCAGACATCGAATGCCGCATCGTGGTGCTCGGCTCCGGCCCCGGCGGCTACACCGCCGCGTTCCGCGCCGCCGACCTCGGCCTGGATACCGTGCTGGTCGAGCGCTACAGCGCGCTGGGCGGCGTGTGCCTCAACGTCGGTTGCATTCCGTCCAAGGCGCTGCTGCATGCGGCCAACGTCATCGACGAGGCACACCACGCCGGTGAAGACCTGGGCATCGAATTCGGCAAGCCGAAGATCACCTTGGACAAGCTGCGCGCGTACAAGGACAAGGTCGTCGCCAAGCTGACCGGCGGGCTGGCCGCCATGGGCAAGCAGCGCAAGGTGCGCGTGGTGCAGGGCGTGGGCACGTTCGTCTCGCCGAACGAACTGGAGATCGTCGGCAACGACGGCAAGACCCAGCTGCTGCGCTTTGAGCAATGCATCATCGCTGCCGGTTCGCAGGCGGTGAAGCTGCCGAATTTCCCGTGGGAAGATCCGCGCGTGATGGATTCCACCGACGCGCTGGACCTGGTGGACGTGCCGAACAAGCTGCTGGTCGTCGGCGGCGGCATCATCGGCCTGGAAATGGCCACCGTCTTCAGCGCGCTGGGCAGCCAGGTCACCGTGGTCGAATTCATGGACCAGCTGATGCCGGGCGCCGACAAGGACCTGGTCAAGCCGCTGGCCGACCGCCTGAAGAAGCAGGGCATCGAGGTCCACCTCAAGACCAAGGCGGCCTCAGTCAAGGCGGACAAGGCCGGCATCACTGTCGGTTTCGAAGCCGCCGCCGAAGGCGAGCAGCCGGCGCTGGCGTCTGGCACCTACGACCGCGTGCTGGTGGCCGTGGGCCGCGCGCCGAACGGCAAGAAGATCGGCGCGGAAGCGGCAGGGGTGACGGTCAGCGATCGCGGTTTCATCCCGGTAGACCGGCAGATGCGCACCAACCAGCCGCACATCTTCGCCATCGGCGACATCGTCGGTAACCCGATGCTGGCGCACAAGGCCACGCACGAGGGCAAGCTGGCTGCAGAAGTGGCTGCGGGCGAGAAGAAGGAATGGGTGGCGCGGGTGATTCCGTCGGTGGCTTACACCAATCCGGAAATTGCCTGGGTCGGCGTGACCGAAACCGAAGCCAAGGCCAAGGGTTTGAAGGTGGGCGTGGCCAAGTTCCCGTGGGCGGCCAGTGGCCGTGCAATCGGCATCGGCCGCACCGAAGGTTTCACCAAGTTGATCTTCGACGAGGAAACCCATCGCGTGATCGGCGGCGCCATCGTCGGCGTGCATGCCGGTGACCTGCTGGCGGAAATCGGCCTGGCGATCGAAATGGGCGCGGAGGCCGAGGATATCGGCCACACCATCCACGCCCATCCGACCCTGAGCGAGTCGGTCGGGATGAGCGCGGAAATCTACGACGGCACCATCACCGATCTGTACATTCCGAAGAAGAAGTAAGCGCGCCACAAGTACGACGAAACGCCCCCGCAATGCGGGGGCGTTTTCGTTTGTGCGGTGCGGCCGGGCGCCGGTTGCGCCAAGCTGCTTCGGCGGAACTGGCTCAGAACGCCAGGGTGATACCCGCCACCGGACCCTTGAACTCCTGCTTCAAGCCAATCAGGCCATCGCTGCCCGAACGGTCCACGTCGAGCTTGAACCAGTCATAGCCGGCGAAGACGCCGAAGTTGTGGGTGAAGCGATATTCGACGATCGCATTGGCGCGGCTGAGGTCGCCATCGTAGTTGTCGAAGCTGCCCCAGCTCGTGTTGAGGTACTGGCCCTGCACGTTGACCAGCCAGTGCTCGCTGGGTCGCGCGGTGAAGCGCACGCCGACCACGGGTGCGACGCCATCTTCGCTTTCATCGACGAACGTGCCCTGGTACAGGTCCGGGCCGAGATCGGCATAACCGGTGGCCTGCACCTTCGCCCATTCCGCGCCGAGCTCCAGGCCCATGCTGAAATGTTCGTTGTCGACCACCGAATAATCGTAGACCAGGCTGGCGACCTGATACTTCAATTCGCCCTTGATGAAGCTGCCCGCCGGCACGGTGACGTCGTCGAAGGTGTAGGTGTCGCCGAGCTCTTCGCGGCGATCCTTGTCGTACTTGAAGTAGTCGAAGATCAGTCGCTGGCGCTGGCTGATGCGGAACACGCCATCCACGCGCGGTTCCCATTCCTTGCCGCCGAAATCGAAGTCCTGCGCGAAGGAAATATTGTTGCCCATCACGTCGGTGCTGCCGCGAAGGGTGTTGTTGTTGTCGATGTTCATCATGCCGAGCCGGATCTCGAAGCGATCGTCGGTGTCGGCGGCATGGGCCGGTGCGGCCAGACCGGCGGTAACGGCAAGTGCGAGGATCGATGCAGCAAACTTCATGTGGGGGACTCCGATGTGCGGTTTGAATAGGGCCAAGTGGCCGCACTATCGGCAACGCGAAGTCCAATAACGGTGAACGCAGCGTCCACCGGCCGTGAACGCGGCCGTGTATGCATGAACTGTTGTACTGCGTTCGCCAGCGCGCCGATGCCCGGCCGCACGATCGAAAAGGGGAAGCCCCGGTTGCCCGGGGCTTCCTGGGGCCTGGCCTAGGAGCAGTCGACGAGGTTCGAACGCAGGCCTCGCAAGGTCTGACAGGGCAGATGCGGATAAGTTCCCGGTCCGTGCCCATGCCGCGCTGCAGCAAGCGGGGTGACTTGTCCCGGTTGTCTCGCAAATCCCCTAATTGCTATAATTTGGCGGCTCGACGAGGCGCAACTGCGCCCAACCACCCTCAAACCACAAGGGACACGTGTGCTGAACTCCGTTGACTCGGGTCGGCGGCTGATGCTGCGCGCAGCGCTGTACCCCCTGGTGGCAGTGGCGGTCGCGGCGGCGGGGTTCCTGCTGCTGGGGCCGAAGTACGCCTTGGCAGTGCTGCTGACCGGCCTGGCAACCGTGGCCGGCGGCTGGCTGGCGGCGCGTACCGCGCTGGGGGGCGGGGTGCAGGCCGCAGGTACGGCCATGGCCCGGCTGATCCTGGCGATGGTGTTCAAGTGGGTGCTGGTGATCGCGGCGCTGGTGCTGGGCTTCGGCCTGTGGCGGCTGCCTCCCGTGGGTCTGCTGGCGGGTATCGCCATCGGGCTCATCTTCCAGGTGCTGGCTTTGGCCAAGCGCTGACTGAATTCATAAAAAAGGTTCCGGACACATGGCGGGCGAGGCAGAAACCCCTACCTCCTATATCCAGCATCACCTGCACAACCTGACCTTCCATATTCAGGAAGGCGGTTTCTGGGCGATCCACGTCGACACGTTCGTGACCGCCGTGTTGATGGGCCTGGTGATGGTGTTTGCGTTCTGGCTGGGCACCCGCAAGGCCACGGCCGGCGTGCCGGGCAAGTGGCAGGCGTTCGTGGAGATCTGCCTGGAGTTCGTTGACCGCCAGGCCAAGGACACCTACCACGGCCACAGCAAGCTGGTGACGCCGATCGCGATCACCCTGTTCTTCTGGATCCTGTTGATGAACCTCATCAAGATGATCCCGGCCGACTTCATCGCCATCCCGCTGCACGCGGTGGGCGTCCCGTACTGGAAGCCGGTGCCCACCGCCGACGTCAATGCCACCTTGGGCATGTCGATCAGCGTGTTCTTCCTGATGCTGTTCTTCGCCCTGCGTGCCAAGGGCCTGGGCGGTTTCACCAAGGAGTTCCTCACTGCCCCGTTCGGCAAGTGGATGCTGCCCTTCAACCTGATCCTCAACACCGTCGAGTGGCTGAGCAAGCCGATCTCCCTGGCGATGCGACTGTTCGGCAACATGTTCGGCGGTGAGATCGTCTTCCTGCTGATCTGGGTGCTGGGCGGCGCTGGCCTGCTCGGCGCCATGGCCGGCGGTGTATTCGGCCTCGGCTGGATGCTGTTCCACCTGCTGGTGATTCCGCTGCAGGCTTTCATCTTCATGATGCTGTCGATCGTGTACCTGAGCCTGTCGGAAGACAGCCACTAAGCGTTTCCCCTTGTTTCAAGCTTTGCCGTTCACCCTTCGTCCGTTTCATCACCCTTAGCAAAACGTTCCTGGAGACAATCATGTTCCTCGCCGTCCTGACCAACTTCGCCCAGATCCAGAGCTCCACCGCCCTTGCCGTCGGCATCATGATTGGCCTCGCCGCGCTGGGCGCCGGTCTGGGTCTGGCCATCATGGCCGGCAAGTTCCTGGAGTCGGCCGCGCGCCAGCCGGAACTGATCCCGGTCCTGCAGGTCCGCATGTTCATCACCGCCGGCCTGATCGACGCGGCGTTCATCATCAGCGTCGCCGTCGGCCTGCTGCTCGCCTTCGCCAACCCGCTGTCCGCCGCCCTGGCCGACGCGGCCGCCAAGGCCGTCGCGGGCTGATCCAGCGATAGCGGGATGTGGCCGGGGCCCGCACTGCGGGTTCCGGCTGCGGATGAAGGTTCGGATGCCTCGCCCCCAGGGGCGGCGCATCCACCCCGTCAACATCGATTGAGCGAACCCCATGGATATCGGCTTTACCCTCATTGCCCAGGCACTGGCCTTCGCCGGCCTCATCTGGATCGTTGCGACCAAGATCTGGCCGCCGCTGATGAACGCCATCGAAGAGCGCCAGCAGAAGATCGCCGAGGGCCTTGCCGCTGCGGACCGTAGCCAGAAAGACCTGGCCCAGGCGCAGGAGAAGGTCAACGAGGCGCTGAAGGAAGCTCGCACCAAGGCCAACGAGATCATCGACCAGGCCCACGCGCGTGCGAACCAGATCGTCGACGCGGCCAAGAGCGATGCGATCGCCGAGGCTACCCGTCAGAAGGATCTGGCCCAGGCCGAAATCGACGCTGCCGCCACCCGTGCCCGCGAGGAACTGCGCAAGCAGGTGTCCGCGCTGGCCGTGAGCGGTGCCGAGAAGCTGCTCAAGCGCGAGATCGACGCCAACGCGCACAAGGCGCTGCTCGACGAGCTGGCCTCGGAGATCTGATTCATGAGCCAGGCCCTGACCCTTGCCCGTCCGTATGCCCGCGCCGCCTTCGGCATCGCCCGCGATGAAGCGCGCCTGGCCCCCTGGGGCGAGGCGCTGTCGTTCGCCGCGCAGGTGGCCGGCGATCCGCGCGTGGCGGCACTGCTGCTGAACCCGGAACTGGGCCAGGACGCCGCGGTGGGCCTGCTCGCCCCCGAGGGCGCAGGCGAGACGTTCCTGCGCTTCCTCGCGGTGCTGGGCCAGGCACAGCGCCTGACCCTGCTGCCGGAAATTTCCGGTCTGTACGACCAGCTGCGTGCCGAGGCCGAACGCGTGGTCAAGGCCACCGTCACCAGCGCCGCGGCACTGGCGCCGGCCGAGCTGGACAAGATCGTCGCTGCGCTGAAGAAGCGCTTCGGCCGCGAGGTGGAAGTCACCACGGCGGTCGATGCCTCGCTGATCGGCGGCGCGGTGATCGACACCGGCGACGTCGTCATCGACGGTTCGGTCAAAGGCAAGCTCGAGCGCCTGCAGAACTCGCTCGCACACTGATTACTCATAAACGCGCGGCCTTGCGGCCGGCACCTAGGACTGAACGATGGCAACCACGCTCAACCCCTCCGAAATCAGCGAACTGATCAAGACCCGCATCGAGAAGGTCAAGCTGTCCGCCGAGTCGCGCAACGAAGGCACCGTGACCAGC
>Ga0160461_1000079_pt1 | contig 134850 bp, 125 predicted proteins | sample HID1975I_E6MG_FD_108266 | JGI IMG/M metagenome (GOLD analysis project Ga0160461, IMG submission 108266) | Enriched soil microbial communities from UW Madison campus, WI, USA - HID1975I_E6 MG | ecosystem: Environmental > Terrestrial > Soil > Unclassified | place: USA: Madison, Wisconsin...
CAGTCAGGTCGTGTCAACGCTGCAGGCGCAGAAGCAGCAAACCGCGTTGACGTCTCCGGCTGTCCACAAGCTCATGGCGCGCACGATCGCTGCACTCGCAAGAGAGCTCGCGGCCATCGATCGCGAGATGCGCACGTTGCTCAAGGCACATACAACGCCGGCGTTGCAGTCGTCGAAGGGGATGGGCCCGATCTTCCAGGCAACCAGCCTCGCGCTGTTGCCCGAGCTCGGCACACTGACGCGGCAACAGATCGCCAAGCTCGTCGGCGTCGCGCCACTGAATCGAGACAGCGGGCAACTCCACGGCAAGCGGCGCATCCGCGGCGGTCGAGCCCCGGTGCGTGTAGCACTGTACATGGCGACGCTTTCGGCCGTGCGCTGGGATCCGACGATGCGGGCGCACTACCAGCAACTCAGGGCGCGTGGGAAGCTCGGCAAGGTCGCGCTCGTCGCCTGCATGCGCAAGCTGCTGACCATCGTCAACGCGCGGCGGCGGGATGAGTTGCGGGACGCAGGAGGTATCGCGATCGCCGTCTGAAATCGGCCGCGCTCAAGACAGTTGCTGAATTAAGCCGCGCCGCGAAGCGGCGTCGGCTTGAGTGACTGGTTAGGCCGGATCATCGCCATTGCCTTTCCTGGAGGATGCTGAAAGTTTTCTTCTCACAGACTCTTCGGCCTCTCTGTAGGCTGACTCAGCCAGTCTAACCTCACTCTCAGGTGCCTGCTCTGAGAGCCTCAATGCTTCAAAGCACGCTTCTTTCGTAGTGAATTTACCCTGACGATAAAGGTCTGGCCCCAAGCCAACTGCGTACTGGTGGAGCCCTGCTGGAAGCGTTGCGGCGTAGTCAAAACTCATCATTTGTGCGAATTGAACCATCCAGCGCGTGTATGGCGCTGATGGAGGAAGCGTTTCACCAACAAGGAGCTCGATGTCATCCATCTTTCCGTCTCTTGTGACTGAGGCCTAACGCTTGAATTAGCCGCGCCGCGAAGCGGCGTCGGCTTGAATGAATTGTTAGGTGGCGCCCCGGCGCTCTGGGGCGAAGTGGTCAAGAAACTCATTGGTGCGAATTAGGCGTGTAATGCCACGCCTCGCCGCCTGCACAGCAGAATCGTAGCTCTTTGGATAGTTTGCGAACAGGGGCTTCCACGAGGCAGATCCTATCTTCTTATCCGAGTGATGGATGTAGTGTTTGTGTGCAACGTAGTTGCGTACTTGCTGCAACTGGCGGATGTTGGAAAGAGATTTAAGTGACAGGTACCGCTTGCTATACGGAATTTTTTCTAGGATCGCGATCTTGTCATTGAACCCAAGCCGGTCAATGACTAGCTCATAAAATGGGCCGAAACGTTTGTTTGTAGTGAAGTAGAAGGCAATTACAATCCCCATCTCGCTTTCGATGACCGCAGCATCCTTGATGATGCGACCACGGACATCATCACGGTTCAAAAGATCTGCCAGTTCCGATGATCTCAAGTGCCACCTAACGCCTGAATTAAGCCGCGCCGCGAAGCGGCGTCGGCTTGAATGAATTGTTAGGTGCCACTACCGACGGAGTAGGTCAGTGGCAGGAAGCGATCTGTGCAGTTGGGTGCGGCAATGCTGAAGTACCGGACTAGCGTTTCAGCGCACACCGCGGCCGACCTATGATGTCCAATGACACCAAACACGAAAAGACAATCTGCAGAGAAATAATGGACGGCAGCACCGTATCCGCCAGTGCTGGGATTGCACAGAATATTGAAAGCAGCTGACGATGACGCACAACGCGCGAGCTTTCCTAAATCCCCCTCAAAGACTGGATCCGAGTGAGGCACAAACTTTAGCTCAATTACGGAAACTATTTCTGCCGCAGATGTCACCACGATGTCCGGATACACTGGTCCAAAATGGCCAGCTAGCAGTCGAGGCTCGCACAGAACGGCATGTCCAGGCAGATTGCTGCGTAACTCACAGAAGAGGAGTGCTTGTAGAGTCCGCTCGGAATTGACTCGTCCGAGCTTGTACTCCTCGATGCACTGGCTCCACGCTTGTATGACGATATCTCTCAATGTGACACCTAACGCTTGAATTAAGCCGCGCTGCGAAGCGGCGTCGGCTTGAATGAATTGTTGGGGCGCGGGCAGTCAGCCCGAAGCCGGTTGGCCGGACTGTACGACAGTGCCGCCAAGCGCGGGGCTGTGCCGATGGCGGTGCTGGAAATCCGGTGCATCCATGCCTCCGTGAGTAGCCGGCTTGCCCAGCGCTGGTGCCAGAGTGAAGCGACGGCGCGCGTGCTGGTGGAGCGGGCTTTGCCTGTGGACTTTCAGCTGCGGGAAGCCGCACAAAGAGCATGCCAGTTCCGCGGCCCAACTAGTATTCGACCCGGGATGTGGGGCGTTGCGCCGGGTATGCGGCGGAAGTTGGCTCCTCGCCAAGGCGCAGATTTGGAACTGCATTCAATGACTTGCCACGTCCATGTCCGCCATCCTGATAGCGCGCTTGTGTTATCAGGCCACGACCGAGGAACGGTGTTATGCAACAGAAATGGGGCGTAACGCATGTGAGAGGCGTCGTAAGCAGATCCATCTCCAGGAGTTGGTCTGCTGGCCGCGACCGCGCTCGTCATCAATCTTCCATTGATTGCCAGTCGAGCAGGACAAAAAAAAAGGCGCCCCGAAGGGCGCCCTGTTTCTGATTCTCTGCAATCGCCCCACTCAAACCGTCGTCTTGCTCTCCAGCGCATACCCGAACTGCTGCCGGAACTGCAGCGAGAACTCCGCGTAGTCGAAACGCTGGTTCTGCGTGCCGGGGTGCTCGACCTTCAACGCGCCCATCAGGTTGCCGATGCGGCCGATGGTCAGCCAGTCGCAGCCCTTCTCGATGCCGAACAGCAGGCCGGCGCGGAAGGCGTCGCCGCAGCCGGTGGGGTCGGTCACGCGGCGCTCGTGGGCGGGCGGGATGTCGTGGGTCTGGCCGTCGGCGTGGATGACGACGCCCTTGGGGCCGCGCGTGCAGATGTAGGCGCGGACCTTGGCGGCGATGGTGGTCTCGTCCCAGCCGGTGCGTTCCTGCAGCAGGTTGGACTCGTAGTCGTTGACGACGACGTAGTCGGCCAGCTGGATGAAATTGCGCAGTTCCTCGCCGTTGAACAGCGGCATGGCCTGGCCGGGGTCGAAGATGAAGGGAATGCCGCCCTCAAAGAATTCCTGCGCGTTCTGCAGCATCCCTTCGCGGCCGTCGGGGCCGACGAGGCCGATGGTCACGTTCGGGACGTCCTTCACGTGGTTCTCGTGGCTGCGCATCATCGCGCCCGGGTGGAAGGCGGTGATCTGGTTGTTGTCCAGGTCGGTGGTGATGAAGGCCTGCGGCGTGAACAGGTCGGGGATCTCGCGGACCTGCGACAGGTCGATGCCGTGCTCCTCGAACCACTCGCGGTAGGGGCCGAAGTCCTGGCCGACGGTGCCCATCGGGATCGGGTCGCCGCCGAGCAGCTTCAGGTTGTAGGCGATGTTGCCGGCGCAGCCGCCGAATTCGCGGCGCATCCGCGGCACCAGGAACGAGACGTTCAGGATGTGCACCTTGTCCGGCAGGATGTGGTTCTTGAACTGGTCGGGGAACACCATGATGGTGTCGTAGGCCAGGGAGCCGCAGATCAGCGCAGGCATCGGGCGGAAGCTCGTTCGAAATGGCCGCACAGGGTACCGGCGCGGGGGGCGCGAGGCCAGCGTGGAGCCCGTCGCGGGGCGCCCTGCGGACCCGGAACCGCTCCCGACCGGACGCGCAATCGGGGACGTCCCGGGGCCACGGGGAGGTCGCTTTTTTGCTAGGCTAATCCGCTTCGTTTCGCCTTCCTGCCGGACGCCCTCTCCCGATGTTCAAGAAGTTCCGCGGTCTCTTCTCCAACGACCTGTCCATCGACCTGGGCACCGCCAACACCCTCATCTTCGTCCGCGGCCAGGGCATCGTGCTCAACGAGCCGTCGGTCGTCGCCGTGCGCCAGGACCGGAGCGCCGGCCAGAAGGTCGTCGCCGCGGTCGGCACCGAGGCCAAGCAGATGCTCGGCCGCACCCCCGGCAACATCACCACGCATCGCCCGATGAAGGACGGCGTCATCGCCGATTTCACCTACACCGAGGAGATGCTGAAGTACTTCATCAAGAAGGTGCACAAGTCGCGCTTCCTGCGTCCGAGCCCGCGCGTGCTGATCTGCGTGCCGGCCGGCTCGACCCAGGTCGAGAAGCGGGCGATCAAGGACTCGGCGCTCGAGGCCGGCGCGCGTGACGTGTCGCTGATCGAGGAGCCGATGGCGGCTGCGATCGGCGCCGGCCTGCCGGTCACCGAGGCGCGCGGTTCGATGGTCGTCGACATCGGCGGCGGCACCACGGAAGTCGCGGTGATCGCGCTCAACGGCATCGTCTACTCGCAGTCGGCGCGCATCGGCGGCGACCGCTTCGACGAGTCGATCATCAATTACGTGCGCCGCAACCACGGCATGCTGATCGGCGAATCCACCGCCGAGCGCATCAAGCTCGAGATCGGCTGCGCCTACCCGCAGGACAACGTGATCGAGATGGAAGTCTCCGGCCGCCATCTCGCCGAGGGCGTGCCGAAGATCGTCACGATCAGCTCCAACGAAGTACTCGACGCGCTGCGCGAGCCGCTGTCGGGCATCGTCGAGGCGGTGAAGCAGGCGCTGGAGCAGACCCCGCCGGAACTGTGCGCCGACGTCGCCGAGCGCGGCATCGTGCTGACCGGCGGCGGCGCGCTGCTGCGCGATCTCGATCGTCTGATCAGCGAGGCGACGGGCCTGCACGTGCAGGTGGCCGAGGATCCGCTGACCTGCGTCGCCCGCGGTGGTGGTCGCGCGCTGGAGCTGCTGGACCTGCACGGCAACGAGTTCTTCGCGGACTGATGGCGTCTGGATCGGCGATCGGAGCGAAGTTCTGGTCGCCATCCAGTCGTCGATGTCCTGGAACGCCCCGCTGTCCGGACGCGTTCTGCGGCTGTGCAAGAGCCGTCGTCCAGCTGGAGGCTGGGATCTGTTTCCCAGGTTAGCTCAAGATGGGCCCCAGCTTTTGCTGGGGCGACGACTATGCGGCCTTCGAGTGTTGAGCCAACGTCCGAGATGACGCCGAACGACTTCGCCTGATGTCCTCCTACGCCAGCTCCCCCGCGCCCAGGCCCGGCGATGTCGCCGGCACCCTGCGCCTGCTCGCCTACCTCGCGCTGTCGTGCGCGCTGGTGGTCAGCGATCACCAGGGCGGCTGGCTGTCGCAGTTCCGTCAGCAGGCCAGCGTGGCGATGCAGCCGCTGTGGTGGCTGGCTGGGCTGCCGTCGCGGCTGGGCGAGAGCATGCGCAACGATGCCGCCACGCGCACCCAGCTGGCCGCCGACAACCGCCGCCTGCGCAACGAACTGCTGGTGCTCAACGCCGGCCAGGCGCGGCTGCGGGTGGAGGCGGTCGAGAACGCGCGGCTGCGCGCGCTGCTGGGCGCGGTGGAGCAGGGCAGCCTCGACGTGCAGCTGGCGCCGATCCTCGACGTCGACCAGGACCCCACGCGCCAGCGCCTGCTGCTCGATGCCGGCAGCCGCAACGGCGTGCGCATCGGCCAGAGCGTCATCGATGCCGGCGGCCTGCTCGGCCAGGTCATCGCGGTCACGCCGCTGACCTCCACCGTGCTGCTGGTGACCGATCTGGAACACGCGGTGCCGGTGATCATCGCCCGCAACGGCGTGCGCCTCGTCGCCTACGGCAGTGGCCGCGCCGACCACCTCGCGCTGCGCAACGTACCGCTGTCGGCCGATGTCGAGATCGGCGACACGCTGGTGACCTCGGGCCTGGGTGGACGGTTCCCGCCGGGCTTCCCGGTCGGCACGATCACCGACCTGCAACCCGACGACAGCCGCGCGTTCCTTGTCGGCGACCTGAAGCCCGCCAGCCAGCTCGACCGCGGCCGCGACGTGCTGCTGCTGCGCGATGTCGTGGTGCCGGTGACGACCGCCGATCTCGAAGCCGCCGCGGCCGAGCGCGAAGCGGCCGCACGCGCGCAGGCCGAAGCGGACGCCGCAGCGACGCCTGCCGAGGGCGCCGACGCGGCGACCCCCGGCACCGGTGACGCGCCGCCCGCGGACGCACCGTCGACCGATGCGCCGACGCCAGCCGCGCAGGCGCCGCAGCGGTGAGCCGTCGTCGCAATCCCTGGGTGCTGCCGGCCAGCCTGTTCATGGCGCTGCTGCTCGGCCTGCTGCCGTTGCCGCCCGGCCTGCAGCCGTTCCGGCCGTTCTGGCTGGCGCTGGTCGTCGCCTACTGGGTGATCGAGGATCCCGACCGCGTGGGCCTGGGCTTCGCGTTCGCGATGGGCCTGATCGCCGATCTCGCGTTCGGCGGCCTGCTCGGCGAACAGGCGCTGCGGCTGGTGATCATGGCCTTCATCCTGCAGCGCTTCCGCTCGCAGCTGCGCTTCTTCCCGGTCGCCCAGCAGGCGCTGGCGATCGGCGGCCTGCTGCTCAACGACCGCATCGTCAGCGCGGCGATCCATGTCGCGCTCGGCGTGCCGCAGCTGCCGTGGGCCTACTGGCTGGCGCCGCTGATCGGCATGCTGCTGTGGGCGCCGCTGTACCTGGTGATGGACGCGCTGCGCTTCGGGCGCAAGTCCTAGGACGCCGAAGATGGCCAGGCGCGCCCGCCGTCCCGACATCCGCAACAACGCCACCGAGGCGGCGTCGTTCCGTGCGCGCGCGCTGATCGGATTCGGCGCCGTCGTCGTGGCACTGGGGGTGCTCGCGGGCTGGTACTTCAAGCTGCAGGTCGTCGACCACGACATCTACGCCAAGCGCTCGGAGGCCAACCGCATCAAGCCGCGGCCGGTGGTGCCGGGGCGCGGGCTGATCCTCGACCGCAAGGGCCGCATCCTCGCCGACAACGAGCAGGCCTACCGGCTCGACGTGACGCCGGAGGAAGCCGGCGATGTCCGCCGTCTGGTCTCCGAGCTGTCGCGGATCATCGCGCTCTCGCCCGACGACATCGCCCGCTTCGACCGCGAGCGCAAGGCGCAGCGCAGCTTCCGCGCGGTCACGCTCAAACTCCGCATCAGCGAGGACGAGATGGCGCGTTTCGCGCTCGACCGCTGGCGCTTCCCGGGCGTGGAAGTGGTGCCCTATCTCAACCGCCATTACCCCTACGGCGACCTGTTCGCGCACGTGGTCGGATATGTGGGCCGCACCGACGAGAACGACGTCGCGCGCTACGGCCAGGCGCACCTGCTGTATCCGCAGACCGGACGCACCGGCCTGGAGCGGTTCTACGACGAGGCCCTGCGCGGCAGGATCGGCTACGAGCAGGTCGAGACCAACGTCGAAGGCCGCGCGCTGCGCCGGCTCGGCCTGCTGCCCGCGACCGCAGGCGCCGACCTGCGCCTGAGCGTCGACGCCGACCTGCAGCAGGCGATGGTGCTGGCCTTCGGCGGCCTGCACGGCTCGGCCGTCGCGGTGGAGCCGGCGACCGGCAACATCCTCGGCATGGTCAGCCTGCCGAGCTTCGACCCCAACCTGTTCGTCAACGGCATCTCGCACGACGACTACCGCAGCCTGATGGACGATCCCGCGCGGCCGCTGTTCAACCGCAACGTGCTCGGCGGTGGGCCGCCGGGTTCGACGATCAAGCCGCTGGTCGCGCTGGCCGGCGTCGACAGCGGCCTGCGCACGCCCGCGTCGCGCGTGTTCTCGACCGGCGAGTTCTTCATTCCCGGCCAGCGCCGCGGCTACCGCGATGCCGCGCGCGGCGCCGGCTGGACCGACCTGCGCGATTCGATCGCGCGTTCGGTCAACTACTACTACTACCAACTCGCCTACGAGATGGGCATCGAGCGCTTCGACCAGTACATGACGCGCTACGGCTTCGGCCAGACGACCGGCATCGACCTGCTCGGCGAGAACGCGGGCGTGGTGCCGTCGCCGCGCTTCAAGGCCTCGCGTTCGCGCGAGCCCTGGTATGCGGGCGAGACGGTCATCGCCGGCATCGGCCAGGGCTACTGGATCGCGACCGCGCTGCAGCTCGCGCGCGGCACCGCGGCGATCGCCAACGGCGGGCAGCTCAACACGCTGCACCTGGCCAACGAGCGACGCGACGGCTTCGACGCGCCGTGGCGCGTGGTGCCGCGGCCGGCGTCGACGTCGATCACCGACAACCCGGCGCACCTGCGCGCGGTGCAGGAAGGCATGGTCACGACGATCCACGGCCGCGGCACCGGCACGCGCATGGCGATCGGCGCCGAGTACCGCATGGCCGGCAAGACCGGTACCGCGCAGCGCGTGAGCCGCCGCGGCAGCGCGAGCATGGATCCGCGCAGCCTGCCGTACCACCTGCGACACCAGGCGCTGTTCGTCGGCTATGCGCCGGCCGAGAACCCGACGATCGCGCTCGCGATCACCGTCGAGCACGGCGGCTACGGCGGCAGCACCGCGGCGCCGATCGCGCGCCGCATCTTCGATGCCTGGCTGCTCGGCAGGATGCCGGAGATGGAGATCGATCCCGCCACCGGCGCACCGGCTGCGGTCGCGGCGACGGTGCCCGGGGTCGCGCTCGCGGCCGAGCCGTCGTTCGAGGCGGTCGTCGCCGGCGTGCGCACCACGCCGCGCGATGCCAACGGCAGGTTTCCGGGCATCGCGCCGGGCGGGGTGGCGCCGTGAACGTGATCCTGCGCTGGCTGCTGGAGATGCTGCAGCGCTTCACCCGCACGCTGGACTGGCCGCTGCTCGCCGCGCTGGTCGCGCTGATGTGCATCGGCCTCGCCGTGCTGCACAGCGCGACCAACCAGAACATGGCGATGGTGGCCTCGCAGGGCAGCCGCTTCGTCATCGGTCTCGGCGCGATGTGGCTGCTGTCGCGGATTCCAGCGGTGCAGCTGCGCCGCTTCACGCCGGCCGCGTACGTGGCCTCGCTGCTGCCGCTGATCGCGGTGCTGTTCCTGGGCACCGGGCGCAGCGGCCAGCACTGGCTCAACCTCGGCGTGTTCTACATGCAGCCGGCGGAGCTGATGAAGCTGTCGCTGCCGATGATGGCGGCCTGGTGGCTGGGCCAGCAGCCCACGCCGCCGCGGCTGGGCACGATCGCGGTCGCGGCCGCGATCATCGGCGTGCCGACCGGCCTGATCCTGCTGCAGCCCGACCTCGGCACCGCGGTGCTGGTGGCCTCGGGCGGGGTGTTCGCGCTGTATCTGGCCGGGCTGTCGTGGTGGTGGCTCGTCGGCGGCGCCGCGGCGTTCGCGGTGGCGGCGCCGGCTGCGTGGTTCTGGTATTTCCAGCAGTACCAGAAGGACCGCATCCTGACCTTCCTCGATCCCGAATCCGATCCGCTGGGCACCGGCTGGAACATCATCCAGTCGAAGATCGCGATCGGTTCCGGTGGTTTTTCCGGGCAGGGCTGGGGCGACGGTTCGCAGTCGCATCTCAACTACGTGCCCGAGCACACCACCGACTTCATCTTCGCCGTGCTGAGCGAGGAATTCGGCTGGCTGGGCGTCGTCGTCGTGCTGGGCCTGTACCTGTTCATCGTCGGCCGCTGCCTGTGGATCGCCAGCGAGGCACGCGATGGATTCTCGCGCCTGCTGGTCGGCAGCCTCGGCCTCGCGCTGTTCGTCTACGTCATCGTCAACGGCGGCATGATCTCGGGCCTGCTGCCGGTGGTCGGCGTGCCGATGCCGCTGCTGAGTTTCGGCGGCACCGCGGCGGTGTCGCTGCTGGCCGGCTTCGGCGTGGTGATGGCGGTGCAGGCGAGCGCGACGCGGCGTCGCTGAGGCAGGCATGCAATGGCGTCAAGCGGCGCCGGGCGGCTCGAGCTGATGACCGGTCAGCCGTTGCGCCGTGCAGCACCCGACTGACGCCATTGCAGATCCGACGCGACATGCGCGGGGATCGAGCACACGTCCTAGCCTTACCGGCCCTGACTGCGCCGGCGCAACGGTGCGTGCCGCGCGTACGTGCGTGCTAACCTCGCCGCCGATGAGCCGACGCCCGTTTTTCCGACTCGCCGTGGCCGCGCTGCCGTTCGCATTGGCAGCGTGCGCGACCCCCGTCAATCCGTCCGAAGGCCATGCCGAGGACTACGGCGCGGTGACGCCGCTGGCCGAGCCCGCGCGGCCCGCAGGCGCGCTGCTCGCGCCGGTGCCGCAGCCGCCCGAACGTCCGATCGCGCCGACCTCGGTCACCGACCCGGCGATTCCGCGCGCGCAGCGCGTCGACGCCTTCGTCGACTACACCGTGCAGACCTACGGCGCCGATCCCGCGCACGTGCGCCGCGTGCTCGCGCAGGCGCAGGTGCAGCAGGCGATCCTGACCGCGATCAGCCGTCCGGCCGAAGCCGTGCGCCCGTGGCGCGACTACCGTCCGATCTTCATCAACGACGCGCGCATCAATGGCGGCGTGGCGTTCTACCGCGAGAACCGCGCCGCGCTCGAACGCGTGGCCGCCGAGACCGGCGTGCCGGCCGAGTACATCGTCGCGATCATCGGCGTGGAAACCAGCTACGGCCGCATCACCGGCAACTGGAAGGTGATCGACGCGCTGTACACGCTGTCGTTCGACTACGCGCCGCGCGCGCCGTTCTTCGCCGGCGAACTCGCGCAGCTGTTCGCGCTGGAAAAGGCCGAACCGCAGCTCGACATCCTGCAGCTCAAGGGCAGCTATGCCGGCGCGATGGGCATGGGCCAGTTCATGCCGTCGAGCTATCGCCTGTGGGCGAAGGACGGCGACGGCGATGGCCGCCGCGACCTGCTGACCCACAAGCCCGACGTGTTCGCCTCGATCGCCAACTATTTCGTCGTGCACGGCTGGCAGCGCGGCGGCCCGGTCGTGGCCCGCGCGCAGCGCGACGCGTCGGCGGCCGACTTCAAGCCCGAGAACTGGGATCCGGTGTATCCGCTGGCCGATCTCGCCAGGCGCGGCTATACGCCGGCGCCCGGCCAGCCGACCGCCGAAGGCGCGACGCTGCTGTCGCTCGATGGCGAGGCCGGCATGGAGTACTGGCTGGCGTACCGCAACTTCTACGTCATCACCCGCTACAACCGCTCGCCGATGTACTCGCTGTCGGTGCACCAGCTGGCGCAGGCGATCCGGGCCGGGGTCGGCCCGTGATCCGATGGCTGCTGCCGCTGGCGGCGGTGGCCCTGCTGGCGGGCTGCGCCGGTAATGCAAAGCGCGGTAGCGCGCCCGCGGCCGGCAGCACCGTGTCGGCGCCGCCGGCGCACGGCGGCAGCACGCATCGCCCGGCGTCGGCCCAGCGCGGCGTCTCGCCGTACGCGCCCGCGCAGGAAGATCCGAACACCCGCGGCCACTACACCGCCGGTGGCCTGTATCGCCCGGGCGTGCCGGACAGCCTGCCCGACTACCTGCCCAACGTGGACGCGATTCCGGAACCGGAGGTCGTCGACCTGCCGCGCTCGCCGATCGGCAACCGCAGCCCCTACCAGGTGCTGGGCAAGAGCTACACGGTGCTCGACGACCACAGCAGGTTCGCCGAGACCGGCACCGCGTCCTACTACGGCGCCAAGTTCCACGGCCGCCTGACCTCGAACCGCGAGGTCTACGACATGTACGCGTTCACCGCCGCGCACAAGTCGCTGCCGCTGCCGAGCTTCGCGCGCGTGACCAATCTCGACACCGGCAAGTCGGTGGTCGTGCGCGTCAACGATCGCGGCCCGTTCCACGAAGGCCGCGTCGTCGATCTTAGCTACGCGGCGGCGGTGAAGATCGGCATCCATCCGGCCGGCACCGGCCGCGTCGAAGTGCGCGCGCTGAGTCCGGGCGAGAACGCACGCAACGAGTACGACGCCGTCGCCAGCACGCCGGCGGCGCCCGCGCCGGTGCCAACGCCCGTACGCAATACGCGCCGCGGCGCGGCGGTACCGGCGGCCGCCACCGCGACCGCGTCCGTCACGCCCGCCGCCACGCCCGTGGCCACGACGTCGGCGGCCGGCAGCGCGATGGACGCCATCGTCGAGGCCCTGCCGATCGCCAGCGCCCATGCCGGCGAGCGCCCGGCGCCCGCGCCGCAGGCCGACGCGGCGAACGGCCGCTTCAACATGTACCAGAACGGCAAGGTCATGACGGCCGACGATTTCGATGCCTGGCTCGCCGCGCGCGGGCTCAAGCTCGAGAACGGCCGCCAGGTGCCGTTGCATCCGCAGCCCGCGGCCACGCCGGTCCCGGCGCCGGTCGCGACGACGACGACACCGGCCGCCGCTACGCCGCCGCCCGCGGCCGTTGCAGCACCGGCCGCCGGCCTCGCCGGCGTGACCCTGCAGGTCGCCGCGTTCGGTGCCCGCGCCAATGCCGAGCGCGCGCTCGCCACGCTGCGCGGCGCCGGCATCGCCGCCGCCCAGCTGCAGGACGGCACCGCCGCCGGCAAGCCGGTCTGGCGCCTGCGCGTGGGCCCGGTCGAGGCCACGCAGGTCGCCGAGATGTCCTCGCGCGTCGCCGGCCTCGGCTTCGGCGCGCCCACCGTCGTCCGCGATTGAACCCTTTTCCTCAACCGCCGGTCGAAGCGGCCGGTTCCCCGGAGTCGTGCATTACATGAAAGTGTCCGTAGTCGTTTCGCGCTTGTTGCTGGCCGCGCTGGCCACCGCCACGGTGGGCATCGCCGTCGCGCAGGATCCGGCGACCACGCCGCAGCCCGCGCCCCGGCCCGCCGCGCCCGCCGCGGCTGCGCCCGCACTCAGCGACGACCTGCCGACACCGCCGCCGCCGACCGTCACCGGCACCGCGTGGGTGATCATGGATTACGCCACCGGCCAGGTGCTGGCGAGCGACAATCCGGATGCGCGCGTCGAGCCGGCCAGCATTACCAAGGTGATGACCAGCTACGTGATCGCCGCCGAACTCGCCGCCGGCAAGATCAAGCCCGACGACCAGGTGCTGATGAGCGAGAACGCCTGGCGCAAGGGCGGCGCCGGCACCGACGGCAGCTACAGCGGCTTCCCGGTCAACCAGCGTGCGCCACTGCTGGACATGGAGATCGGCATGGTCGTGCAGTCGGGCAACGACGCCGCGATCGCGCTGGCCGAGCACGTCGCCGGCAGCGAGGAAGCATTCGCCCAGCTGATGAACGCCTACGCCGCGCGCATCGGCATGAAGAACAGCCACTTCGAGAACGCGACCGGCCTGTCGGGCCCCGAGCACTACTCGACCGCGCGCGACCTGGCGATCCTCGGCCGCGCGATGGTGCGCGACTATCCCGAGGAATACGCGCACAACAAGATCCGCGAATTCACCGTCGGCCCGATCACCCAGCACAACCGCAACCGCCTGCTGTGGCGCGACGACAGCGTCGACGGCATCAAGACCGGCCACCACAGCGGCGCCGGCTACTGCCTGATGGCCTCGGCCCTGCGCGGCGACCAGCGCCTGATCTCGGTGGTCATGGGCTCGACCAGCGAGGCGCAGCGCGCCACCGATTCGCTGGCGCTGCTCAACTGGGGCTTCCGCTTCTTCGAGACCCACGCCGTCTACGACGCCGAGAAGGCCGTCGCGACGCAGAAGGTCTGGAAGGGCAGGGCCAACGAAGTGCAGCTGGGCGTTGCCGAGCCGATGCTGGTGTCGATGCCGCGCGGCAAGTACGCCCAGCTCAAGCCGTCGATGGACATCCCGCAGACGCTGGAAGCGCCGATCGAGAAGGGCCAGGCCATCGGCACCGTACGCGTCGAGCTCGACGGCAAGGTCATCGCCGAGCGTCCGCTGGTCGCGCTGGAGGCGGTGGAAGAGGCCGGGTTCTTCAAGCGCCTGTGGCACGAGTTCCTGATGTGGTGGAACGCTTAAGAGCGAGTGCTTTGCGGCCGACATTACGTTCGCTGGAAGCTGTACTGATCCTTCCCCCTTTGGGGGAAGGTGCCCGAAGGGCGGATGAGGGTGCTCTTGGGCCGCTGCTGTAGAGCCCCGGCCCTCACCCGACGCGCTGCGCGCGTCGACCTCTCCCGAAGGGAGAGGTATGCATCGAGTTTTGCTGTATCCACCGCTTGGGTTCGGCCGCCGCTGCCCCGATAATCCCGCGATGGACATCACCTCCGACAACCCCGACCACGGCTTCCAGTTCCCCGGCGTCTTCGAGATCACCGCGATGGGCCCGGCCGACGCCGGCCTCGACGCCGAGATCCCGCGCCTGCTGACCGCCGCCGGCATCGCGGTGCTGCACGAGACGGTCACCGCCCGCGAGTCGAGCGGCGGCAAGTACGTGTCGATCAAGCTCAGCATCCGCGCCGAGTCGCGCGCGCAGTACGACGCCGCGCATGCGGCCCTGCGCGACCATCCCGAAGTGAAGTGGACGCTGTAAGCCGTCGCACGGGACGCCGCGCATGATCCGCCAGCTGCTCTATCGCAGCGGCCAGCTCTACGAGTTCACCGTGGCCGACATGGTGCGCCTGCTGCTGCAGGCGCGCGGTTTCAACGCGCGCCACGGCATCGGCGGCATGCTGCTGTTGCAGGACGGGCTGTTCATGCAACTGCTCGAAGGCCCGGCCGCGGACGTCGATGCGCTGTATGCGCGCATCGCCGCCGATCCGCGCCATTGCGAGGTGCGTCTGCTGGTGCGCGCCGAGCGCAGTGCGCCGCTGCTGCCCGGCTGGCGCATGGCCTGGGCCGAGGCCCCGCTCGATGGCGAGTCGCCTGCCTTCGCGGGTCTCGATACCGATGCGAAGGCCCTGGCCCTGCTCGAAGGCGCGCGCAACGACCGCGTCGCCGCGGCGATGCGCGCGTTCCTGCACGGCGCCCCGGTGCCCGGCGGTGGCCTGGGCTGCGCGAAGGTCATGGAGCGCGTGCTGTGAGGACGCAGGCGATCGTCCGCCAGCTCGGCCGCCAGCCCTACGAGGCGGTCTGGCGCGCGATGCAGCGCTTCACCGACGCGCGCGGCGCGGACGGCACCGACGAACTGTGGGTCGTCGAGCACGATCCGGTGTTCACCCTCGGCCAGGCCGGCAAGCCCGAGCACGTGCTCGCGCCGGGCGAAATTCCGGTCGTGCAGGTCGATCGCGGCGGCCAGGTGACCTATCACGGCCCCGGCCAGCTGGTCGTCTATCCGCTGCTGAACCTGCCGCGGTTGAAGATCGGCGTGCGCGAATACGTCTGCAAGATCGAGCAGTCGATCATCGACACACTGGGCGACTGGAACATCGAGGCCGTGCGCCGCGACGGCGCGCCGGGCGTCTACGTCAACGACGCCAAGATCGCCGCGCTCGGCATCCGCGTGCGCCGCGGCTGCACCTTCCACGGCCTGGCGTTCAACGTGGCGATGGACCTCGAGCCGTTCCGCCGCATCAACCCCTGCGGCTACGCAGGCCTGCAGGTCGCCTCGCTCGGCGATCTGGGCGGCCCGTCGTCGCTGGACACGGTGGCGTCGATGCTGCTGGAGAATCTGGCCGCGCAGTTCGGCCTGGCGCTGTCGGAAGGTCCCGCGCCGCGCCTCGCCGCTGAATGACACGCTGTATCCCCGTGCCCGGCAAGACACTGCCGGAGCGGGGGCCTACAATGGCCCTCCGACCGTCTCCACGCCCGCCATGTCCTCTATCGCCGACAAAACGATCCCGCTGCAGGTGGTCTCCGCGCCGCCGCCGGCGTCGCTGCAGACCGGCGTCAAGCAGGTGGCCGGCGACAAGATCGCGCGCTCGCCGGTGCAGTTCGCCGACGCGCCGATGCTGCGCAAGCCCTCGTGGATCCGCGTGCGCATCCCGTCCAACGGCGCCGTCGCGGCGCTGAAGTCGAAGCTGCGCGAGAACCGCCTGGTCACGGTCTGCGAGGAAGCCAGTTGCCCGAACATCCACGAATGCTTCGGCCACGGCACCGCGACCTTCATGATCCTCGGCGAGGTCTGCACCCGCCGCTGCTCGTTCTGCGACGTCGCCCACGGCCGGCCCAAGCCGCCGGATGCGTCCGAGCCGCTGAACCTGGCGAACACGATCGCCGACATGGGCCTGAAGTACGTCGTGATCACCTCGGTCGACCGCGACGACCTGCGCGACGGCGGCGCCCAGCATTTCGTCGATTGCATCCGCGAAGTGCGCGCGCAGTCGCCCAGCATCCGCATCGAGATCCTCACGCCCGACTTCCGCGGCAAGGGCCGCATGGAACGTGCGCTGGAGATCCTCAAGTCGAATCCGCCCGACGTGTTCAACCACAACGTCGAGACGGTGCCCGACCTCTACCGCAACGTGCGCCCCGGCGCGGACTACCAGTGGTCGCTCGACCTGCTGAAGAAGTTCAAGGCCCAGCATCCGGACGTGCCGACCAAGTCCGGCATCATGCTCGGCCTCGGCGAGACCATGGAGCAGGTCCAGGGCACGCTGCGCGACCTGCGCGCGCACGACGTCGACATGGTCACGATCGGCCAGTACCTGCAGCCCAGCGCGCACCACCACCCGGTGCTGCGCTACTGGACACCCGAGGAGTTCCGCGCGCTCGAGGACTACGGCATGGCGCTGGGCTTCAGCCACGTCGCCTCCGGTCCGCTGGTGCGCTCGTCCTACCACGCCGACCAGCAGGCCATGGACGCCGGCGTCGCCGCCTGATTCCGGTCGCGTCTTGCCCCGAACCGCGCCGTATGCCGGCCGGGCTTTAGACGAACACCTCTATCTGCGGCTGCTTCGTAGTGTCGTGTCTCAGCTGGCATGGAATAAGCACCTCTCCCTGCGGGAGAGAGCCTGCCCCGGACTTGATCCGGGGTCGACGCGCGAAGCGCGTCGAGTGAGGGCCCGGGCTTCACTAGGAACGCTTCAGCAGCGCGCCTTTCATCCGCCCGGGGTCCATCCCCCCTCCTATCAAACATGAGACAGGAAGGGGCGGCGCTTTCAGCTCGCGGATTCGAACCGGCTGGAGACTTGGACCGGCCACGCAGCCTGCACAGATGACGCCGCGATGAACGCAGCGTCGATTCATCCGGTTTCGGTACAGTCGATTCCATGCAACGTGCAACTTTCGGCACTGTCGACGCGTCTGTTCACGCGACAGGCTCCAAGGCATGTCGCATGATGACCGCATCCGCAATCCAGGACCCCGCATGAAAGCTTCCCGCGTCGTTTCCGGCTCCCTGATCGCCCTCGCGCTGGCGGTGCCGCTCGCGCTGATGGCGCGACCGGACGCCATCGCCAATGTGCCGGCGACGCCGAACGCCGACCAGGTGGCCGCTTCGAAGCTGGTCTATGGATTGCTGTCCGACAGCCGCTACGCCTACCGCCCGCGCGCGCTCGACGGCAGCCTGTCGGGCGAGATCTTCGACCGCTATTTCGAGAATCTCGACGCCGGCAAGCTGTTCTTCACCCAGCAGGACATCGCCCGATTCGAACCGCTGCGCACCGGCATGGGTCCGGCCGTGCGCGACGGCAACGTGGCGCCGGCACTGGACGTGTTCGCGCTCTACAAGCAGCGCGTCGCCGAGCGCATCGCCTCGGCCCGCGAACTGCTCAAGCAGGACATCTTCGACTTCGACGGCAACGACCGCTGGGAATACGACCGCAAGGATGCCGCGTGGGCGGCCGATGCCGGCGAACTCGACGGCCTGTGGCGACAGTCGGTGCGCAACGACTGGCTGCGCCTGAAGCTCGCCGGCAAGGCCGACGACGAGATCCGCAAGACGCTCGACCGTCGTTACCTCAACATGGCCAACACCGTCGCCGCGCTCAACGACGAGGACGCCTTCAGCAGCTTCCTCAACGCCTACACCGGCTCGATCGACCCGCACACCGACTACTTCAATCCGCGCGCGGCGCGCCTGTTCAACCAGAGCATGTCGCTGTCGCTCGAAGGCATCGGCGCGCAGCTGCAGAAGCAGGACGACGTGGTGGTGATCCGCGAGGTCATCGCTGGCGGCCCCGCGGCGATGAGCAACAAGTTCAAGCCCGGCGACCGAATCGTCGGCGTCGGCCAGGGCACCAACGGCCCGATGGAGGACGTGATCGGCTGGCGCATCGACGATGTCGTCGACAAGATCAAGGGCCCGAAGGATACCCAGGTGCGCCTAGACGTGATTCCGGCCGAGGCCACACTCGACAGCGAGCCGGTGCGCATCACGCTGACCCGTGCGCGCGTGCGGCTGGAAGAACAGGCGGCCAAGGCCCAGACCCTGACCCTGCCGGCCGACCAGGCGGGCGGCCGCGAGAAGCAGATCGGCGTGATCAAGCTGCCGGCGTTCTACCAGGACTTCGAAGGCCGCCGCAGCCGCAACGGCGAGTACGCCTCGGCGACACGCGACGTCGCGCGCCTGCTGGAGGAGTTCAAGGCCAAGCAGGTCGACGGCGTTGTGCTCGACCTGCGCAACAACGGTGGCGGCTCGCTCAACGAGGCGGTCGAACTGACCGGTCTCTTCATCGACCAGGGCCCGGTGGTGCAGGTGCGCGAATCCGGTGGTCGCGTCGGCGTGCAGGGCGACCGCGATCCGGGCGTGGCCTGGGACGGCCCGCTGGCGGTGCTGATCAACCGTGGCTCGGCGTCGGCTTCGGAGATCGTCGCCGGCGCGATCCAGGATTACGGCCGCGGCCTGATCATCGGCGAGACCACCTTCGGCAAGGGCACGGTGCAGAACCTGGTCGACCTCGACCGCTGGCCGGCCAACGAGACCAAGCGCTTCGGCCAGGTGAAGCTGACCATCGCGCAGTTCTTCCTGCCCGGCGGCAGCAGCACGCAGAACAAGGGCGTCGAGCCGGACATCCACTTCCCGGTGACCGTGGACGCGACCGAGTTCGGCGAGAGCACCTACGACAACGCACTGCCGTGGACCCGCATCGCCGCGGTGCCGCACACCCAGTACGGCGACTTCTCGCCGCTGCTGCCGCGCCTCTCCCAGCTGCACGAGACGCGCGTGGCGACGGACCGCGAGTTCGTCTGGTGGGCCGAGGACATCGCCGAGTTCCGCGCCGAACGCGAGAAGAAGTTCGTGTCGCTGAACCTCGAGGAGCGCCGCGCCGAGCGTGACCGCCAGACCGAGAAGCGCCAGGTGCGCCAGGAAGAGCGCCGCGCGCTGGGCCTGGACCTCGATCCGCTGGCCGACGATTCCGACGACGACGGCCTGCAGGCCAACGAGCGTGCGATCGCGCAGCAGAACCGCCTCGAGAAGGCGGCCGAAGATCGCCCGGACCCGCTGCTGCGCGAATCGGCGGCGATCCTGGCCGACGCGGTGCGCCTGCTCAATGCCGACCGCGATCTGTCGGCGACGGTGCTGCCGGTGTCGACCGCGCCGGGCCGCTGGGCGCGCTGATCCGTCGACATGTTTGAAGACGAAGCCGCCGCGAGTGATCGCGGCGGCTTTTTCGTGGTTCTCCCATCTGCAAGAGCGTCCAATGGCCGGGCTCAGACTTCACCGGTAGAGCTCATCGCGGTCACGGGCCGCTCCTGCAGATGGTGTCGAAGTCCTGTGGGAGCGCGCTTGCGCGCGATGCCGGGCTTGCCTGCAGATCGCGGTGGGCGAGGTGATGGGTTTCGCGTTGCTCTACCCATCCTACGAAGGCGGTGACCGCGTTGCCGATGTAGACCGCAACCGCGCCGCGCCGATCCTGGTGAAGTCCTGTAGGAGCGCGCTGGCGCGCGACGGAGCGTTCCTGGCAAAGCGCCTTCGCGCGCAAGCGCGCTCTTACAGGAAGGAGGGGAGCGGACGCGCTGCCACCCCGATGCAACACCACCGTTCCAGCCGTGCAACGGGACGCCGGCGTAGAATTCCGCTCCCGCATCCGCGGTCGTCTTTTCCTTCGGAACCCCCATGAGCGTCGCGCCGGTGTCGCGTCCCGCCTCGGTCCTAGCCATCGCGCTGGCGCTGGCGGCCGTCTATCTCGTCTGGGGGTCGACCTATCTCGCGATCCGCTTCGCCCTCGAAGGCGGCTATCCGCCGCTGCTGATGGCGGGCATGCGTTTCGTCGTCGCCGGTGGCCTGATGTACGCGGCGCTGCGGCTGCGCGGTGTGCCGGCGCCGACGCGCAACCAGTGGCGCACCTTGCTGGCGATGGGCGTGCTGCTGCTCGGGCTGGGCAACGGCATGGTCTGCATCGCCGAGCAGAGCGTGTCGTCGGGCCTGGCTGCGGTCGCCGTGGCGTCGGCGCCGATCTGGATCGCGCTGTTCGCGGCGATGCGCGGCGATCGTCCCTCGCGCATCGAATGGGCCGGCCTCGCGGTCGGTTTCGCCGGCGTGCTGTGGCTCAATGCCGGCAGTTCGCTGACCGCTACGCCGGTGGGCCTGGTCGCACTGCTGATCGCGCCGCTGGCCTGGGCCTTCGGCTCGGTGTGGAGCCGCGGTCGAGATCTACCGTCGCCGTTCATGGCGGCCGCGGCGCAGATGCTCGCCGGCGGCATCATCATCCTCGCGGTGGGCCTGCTGATCGGCGAACGCTTCGCCGAGCTGCCGACGCTCAAGGGCACGCTGTCGGTCGCCTATCTCGCGTCGTTCGGTTCGATCATCGGCTTCACCGCCTACGTCTGGCTGCTGCACAACGTGCGGCCGACGCTCGCCGGCAGCTACGCCTACGTCAATCCGGCGATCGCGGTACTGCTCGGCGCGTGGCTCGCGTCGGAGCGCTTCCATGCCAACGATCTCGGCGCGATGGCGGTGATCCTGGTCGCGGTGGTCGCGATCACACTGGGCCGTGCACGCGCGAAGAAGCCGGTGCCGACGCCGGCTGCGGCCGTCGCCGGAGAGGACCCTTGATCGACGCTGCGCAGAGCCGCCGCGGCTTGTGGATCGCGGTCGCGGCCTTCGTGATCTGGGGCCTGATGCCGCTGTACTGGTATCTGCTGCGGCACGTGCCGTCGCTGCAGATCGTGCTGCACCGCTCGATCTGGTGCGCGATCCTCGTCGCCGCGTTCCTGACGATCCGCCAGGGCCGCGGCTGGCTGCGCGAAATTCTTGCGCAACCGAGACTCGCCGGCATGCTGGCGATGTCGGGCTTCCTGATCGCTGCGAACTGGGCGTTGTACGTCTGGGCCGTCAACAGCGGCCACGTCGTCGAGGCGAGCCTGGGCTACTTCATCAATCCCTTGCTCAACGTCGTCATCGGCGTGGTGTTCCTGCGCGAGCGGCTGTCGGTGCCGCAGTGGATCGCGGTCGCGCTCGCCGGCGGCGGCGTCGCGTGGCTGACGTTCAACTACGGCAGCTTTCCGTGGATCGCGCTGTGCCTGGCGACGTCGTTCGCGCTGTACGGGCTGATCCGCAAGTTCGCCGCAGTCGAAGCGGTGCAGGGGCTCGGCGTCGAGAACCTGTTCGTGTTCGGGCCGGCGCTGCTCGCGCTCGTGTGGTTCGAAAGCCAGGGCGGCGGCGGATTCTTCTCGCTGCGCTGGGGTGGCTGGACCGACGTGCTGCTGGTGCTCGGCGGCGCGCTGACCGCGATTCCGCTGATCTGCTTCGCCTACGCGGTGCGGCGCGTGCCGCTGACGGTCATCGGCCTGCTGCAGTACATCGGCCCGACGCTGCAGCTGCTGCTGGGCGTGTTCTTCTTCGGCGAAGCCTTCGGGATCGACCGCGCGACCGGCTTCGGTTTCATCTGGGCAGGACTGGTGGTGTTCGCGGTCGACGGATATCTGCAGTCGCGCCGGCGGATCGTCGCGCAGCAGGCGTAACCGGGACCGTATCCCGATGCAGGCGCGCGCTTGCGCGCGATGAAGCGTTGCCGGGAGCGCCCATCGCGCGCAGGCGCGCGCCTGCAGTCGGTTCTAGCGCGCAGCGAGCGCCGCTTGCGGACAGGCCGGCGCGTCGAACCAGTCGACGACGGTCGGCGCCAGACGGTCGAGCCGCATCGGCAGACTGAGATGATCTTCGCCGGCGAGTTCCAGGTAGCGCGCGCCGGGCACGGCCGCGGCGAGCGCGCGGCCGTGTTCGACCGGGACGTGGCGATCCGCATCGCCGTGCACCAGCAGCACGCAGCCGGACGCATGCGCGAGCGCGGCGCCGACATCCACGCCATCGAGCGGCAGCGACAGCGTGTCGCCGGCGCGCACGATCGCCGCGTCCAGCACCGACGCATCGATGCGCCAGCGCAGCCACTGGCGCGTGAGGCGCGCGTGCCAGTCGCCGCCGGCTTCGCCGAGCATGTGCGGCACCATGTCGCGGATCGCCGCGCCGGCGTTGTCGAACGATTCCAGCGCGACGATGCGCTCGGCGCGCAGGCGCGGATCGGCCGAGGCGAACAGCGCGGTCGCCGCGCCGTAGGACACGCCGAAGATGTGCAGCGGGCCGACGACTTCACCGGACGCGCGCAGCGCGGCGACCGCGTCGACGACATCGTCGGCCTCGCGCGTGCCGTAGCCCGACGGCGCATGGCCGGAGCGTCCGTGGTTGCGCAGGTCCAGGGTGATCGTGCGGTAACCGGCTTCGGCCAGGGCCAGCGACCACGGCAGCAGCGAGCCGCCGTCCATCATCCAGCCATGCAACAGCACGACGGTGCCGCGCGGGGCGGAAGGCGCGGACGGCGCATGGAAATCGAGGCTGAAATCGACGCCGTGCGGATCGCCGGCCGGTCGCGTCCACGCGTAGTCCATGCCGTAGTCGCCAGGATCGAGTGCGCGCCAGAACAGCGGCACGCCGGCGGACGTCGTGACGTGGCCGCTGCGGCTGGGCAGCGTCGCGAACGCGGCCTCGACACGATCGGTCTGCAGCAGCGGCGATGCGCCGGGCGGCGCGACCAGATTCGAGGCCAGCGAATTCGCCATGCCCGGCCACGACGAGAATCCGGCGACGAGCAGGCAGGCGGCGAGGAGGGCGGCGAGGCGCAGCATGGCGATGGGCTGAAGGCGGGGCGGCCGCGCAGCCTATCGACGCGGCGCCGGCCGTCGCTATCGCATTGCCATGACAGCGGCATGACAGACGGTCGCCGTTCATCGGCGTGGGCCGGTCGATGCGGCGGGTTCTGGCACAGTGCGGCGATGCGAGCCCGCCGGCCAGGAACCGACCGATGACGACCGCCCATGCCGCGATCGTGCTCGCTGCGGGCGGCAGCACGCGCCTGGGGCGGCCCAAGCAACTGCTGCGGTACGACGGCGAGAGCCTGGTCGCGCGCGTCGTGCGGCTCGTCGCCGAGACCCGTCCTTGCCGGCTGGTCGTCATGCTCGGCGCCTACCACGATGCGATCGCGGCCGAGATCGCGCCGTCGCCGCACGGTTTCGTCGAACTGCACGACGTGGCGGACTGGCGCGCCGGACTCTCGGCCAGCCTCGTCGCCGCCTCCCGCGCGTTGCAGGCGCATCGCGGCCCGGTGCTGGTGACCGGCATCGATCAGCCCGCGCTCAATGCCTTGCATCTTCGCGCACTGCTCGACGGGTCGCGCAGCGTGCGCTCGGGCTGCGCGGCGGTGATGCACGGCGAGCGCCCCGGCGCGCCGGCGGTGCTCTCGCACACGCTGTTCGCGCAGGTCGACACGCTGTCGGACGACCGTGGCTTCGGCGCGCTGCTCGCCGCGTTGCCGGAGGACGAGCTGTTCCGCTTGCAGGCGCCGTCGCTGGCGCAGGACATCGACACGGCTGATGACGTGCGACAGGCGTTGGTGGACGGGTTGCTGGATCGAGGGAGCTAGGTCGACGCAGCCGAACGCTGGTTGAAAGCTGGAACGTAGGATGGGTAGGGTGCAGCGAAACCCATCGAGTGCCGGCATCTATCTCAGATTCGGGGTGTGCCGCGAGCGTTTGCCCTCACCCCAACCCCTCTCCCGGAGGGAGAGGGGCTTTAGCTTCGTCTTGTCCATTGCGCGCAAGCGCGCTCCCACAGGGGGATGCGACGGTCAGGCCGTGCGCGACATCATCCAGACCACGACGACCGCGCCCACGACGCCGATCACCAGCGCCGCATTGCGCCAGCGCCTTGCGCGCCGACGGTAGCGCGCGACGCGTTCGTCATTGAGCGCGGTCGCGCGTGCGATCAGCGGTGCGGTCTCGCGCTCGGCTTTCGCGTAGATCGTCTCCGCGCGCGCGGGATCGGTCTCGGCCTGCAGCGCGGCGTCCTCGTAACGCTCGAACGCGCGCTTCTGCAGCGTTTCGATCTCGCGTGCGATGTCGGCGTTCGACAGGGCGCTCGGATCGGCCACGTTCATGCCGCGCGCAAGGCCGTCGTCACCGGCAGCTGCGCCGCGCGCACCGCCGGGAACAGGCCGCCGACGAAGCCGATCGCCAGCGCCCATTTCAGGCCGCCCCACAGCAGGGCCGGCGTGACCCGGAACTCGAACGTCATCTGGCCCACGCCGCCGGCCAGCGTCGAGGCGCCGTAGCCGTCGAACACCACCCAGGCGATGAAACCGCCGAGCAGGCCGCCGGCGAGCGCGAGCAGCATCGTCTCCAGCATCACCGCGACCACGACCGGCAGGCCTCGGAACCCGATCGCGCGCAGGGTCGCGATCTCGCGGGCACGCGCGGCGACGGTCGCGAACATCGTATTGAGCGCGCCGAACACCGCGCCGACCGCCATGATCGAACCGACCACGATGCCGATGATGCGCAGCACCTTGCTCATGCCCTCGGACTGCTTGGCGAAATAGTCGAGCGTGGTGCTCGCTTCGACCTGCGTGCGCGGGTCGGCGTCCAGCGTCGCCTTGAACGCCTTGAACGCATCCGGGCTGGTCAGGCGCGCGGTCACGGATGCACGGCTCGCGCCGCGGCGGTAGGTCGTCGCGACGACTTCGGCATCGCTCCAGATCTCCGAATCCATCGCGTCGTTGGATTCGAACGCGCCGACGACGTCCCAGGTGTCGCTGCCCAGCCGCACCGTCTGTCCGGGTTCGAGGCCGGCGAACTGGCGGCGTGCGCCCTTGCCGACGATCAGTTCGCGGCGTCCGGTCTCGAACATGCGGCCTTCGACGATGCGCAGGTTCGGCCGCACCTGGAAGGCCATCTCGCCGACGCCGCGGAACTGCACGCTGCCGTCGTCGTCGGGCGCGCCGCCGCGCAGCGGCAGGTTGGCCGCGACGACGAGTTCCGGCGAGGCCAGCGGGCGGCCTTCGGCGTCGCGCGCGATCTCCGGCGCCTGCACGACGATGCTGATCAGCGCCCGGTCGATCACCGACATCACCTCGGCCGCCGAGCCGCCGCGCAGCACGATGGCCGTCGATGCGTCGCCGGTGTTGCCGACGGTGTGGCGATACCCCTCGGCCATCGACAGCAGCGCGACCAGCACCGCGACCACGCCGGCGATGCCGACCACGACGACCGATGACGCGCCAAGCCGCTGGCCGAGCGTGCTGATGCCGACATGGCTGACCGACGCGGCCTGGCGGCCGCCGCGGCTGAGCAGCATCCACAGCGCGGCGGCGACCGCGAAGGCCAGCAGCACGTACCAGGGCGCGAGGATCCACACGACCAGCGCGACCAGCAGGGCGAAACCGAGACCGGCGTTCTGCAACACGGATTTCATCAGGGAAGGCATCGCAATGTCCTCAGCGGCCCGCAAGGGCGTCGACGATGTTCAGGCGCATCGCGCGGAACGCCGGCAGCGCGCCGACGACGATGCCGATGGCGGTCATCAGGCCCAGTCCCAGCGCCCAGCTGTGCCAGCCGATGCCCGGCAACTGGATCATGTCCCCGGCCACGATGTTCACCGCCGCGCTCGCCACCGCGGCGAGCCCGAGGCCGAGCACGCCGCCGAACAGCACCAGCACGACCGACTCGGCCAGTACCAGCATCAGCACGCTGCTGCTCGAGAAACCGATGGTCTTGAGCACCGCGAGTTCCGAGGTGCGCTCGCGCACCGCCTGCGCCATCGTGTTGCCGGTCAGCAGCAGCAGGGTGAAGAACACCGCGCCCATGATCGCGCCGACGATCAGGCCGATGTCGGCCATCTGCTTGAGCTGCGAGGCGAACGCCGCGGCTTCGGTCATCGTGCGGGTCTCGTTGGGCGAGTTCGCCGACAGCGCGTCGATGGCCTTGGCCGCGCGGTCGGCACGGCGCACGTCGGACACGCGGCTGATGTACCAGCCCACGTCGCTGTCGACGTAGGGCGTGGACTCGGCGAAATAGTCGTAGTGCATCAGCAGCAGCTGGTCGTTGAAGCCGCCGCCCTTCGCGTCCTTGTTGCGCATCACGCCGACGATGTCGAACGACCAGTTCAGCGAGCCGTCGCTGTTTGGGAAGATCGACGACTGCAGCGGGATGCGGTCGCCCACCTTCCAGTCGAAGCGCTGCATCAGCTTCTCGCCGACCAGCACGCCGGTGCGCGTGCGCGCGAAGGCGTCACGCTCGGACTGGGCGACGACGATCTCCGGATACAGGTCGAGATAGTTCGGCGCGACCGCGAAGCTGAAGAGCTGGTTGCGCGGCCCCTGGTAGGTGCCGCCGAACCAGTTGGCGTAGGTCACCGCCTCGATGTTGTCGACCAGTTCGATGCGCCTGCCCAGCGCCTGCGGCAGCGTCTCGATGAAGGACAGCTTCGACGAGGTCTGCAGGCGCTGCGCGCCGTCGGCGTTCTGGCCCATCTGCGCGAACGCGACGCGGATGCCGTCGAGCAGGCCGAACAGCAGGAATGCGGCGACGATCGACATGACCGTCAATGCGGTGCGGGTCTTGCGGCGCATCAGCGCGGCCCAGATCAGGTGCAGGTATTTCATGGGATGTCCTGCTGTTGTGCTTTCAGAATTCGATGAAGTAGGACGAGGCGGGATCAGCGCCTTCCCCCGCTTGCGGGGGAAGGCTGGGATGGGGGCGAACCGTCGGGTCGCGAAAAAACGGGTTCCAGCGGATGCGAGGAGCCGATCACTCCGTCGACCTGACCCTTTGCCCCCAACCAACCCTCCCCCGCACGCGGGGGAGGGCTCACCGCACTCACGTTCTTACGTCCTCACGCCGCCGCTTCGTGCTCGCCGACCAGCGTGCCCTTGTCCAGGTGCAAGGTATGGCTGGCGTACTCGGCGGCCTTCGGGTCATGGGTGACCATGACGATGGTCTTGCCGTGCTCGCGGTTGAGCGTCTGCAGCAGGCCGAGGATGTCCTCGGCCGACTGGCGGTCGAGATCGCCGGTCGGTTCGTCGCAGATCAGCAGCGTCGGGTCGGACACGATCGCGCGTGCGATCGCGACGCGCTGCTGCTGGCCGCCGGAGAGTTCGTTGGGCTTGTGCCTGGTGCGGTCGGCCAGGCCGACCAGGGTCAGCGCGATCTCGGCGTTGCGCTTGCGCTGCGCGCCGGACAGCTTGGTCAGCAGCAGCGGCAGTTCGACGTTCTTCTGCGCGGTCAGCGCCGGCATCAGGTTGTAGAACTGGAACACGTAGCCGACGTTGCGGCTGCGCCAGCCCGACAGCTGCCCGCCGCCCATGCGGTCGATGCGTTCGCCGGCGACGTCGATCTCGCCCGAGCTCGGCGTATCCAGGCCGCCGATCAGGTTCAGCAGCGTCGTCTTGCCCGAGCCCGACGGGCCCATCAGCGCGACGAAATCGCCCTCGGCGATATCGAGGTTCACCCCGTGCAGCACTTCGACCTTTTCCGGTCCGCGCTGGTAGGTCTTGGTGAGGTTGCGGATCGACACCAGTGCCATCGTCATTCCCCTTCGTGATCGTTCATCGCCTGTGGGCGCGCGCTTGCGCGCGATGCCCGGACTGTCGGAGTCGCGCGCAAGCGCGCTCCCACAGGGAAATCTGCTATTCCTTCACCCGCACGCGGTCGCCGTCGTCGAGCGCATCCGGTGCATCGAGCACCAGCTCGTCGCCCGCGCTCACGCCCTTGGCGATTTCCACGTTGCCGCCAACGCGTTCGCCCGGCTCCACCGGCCGCCGGCGCACCACGTCGCCATCGACGACGAACACCACCTGCGCACCGTCGCGCTCGGCCAGCGCCGCGGCGGGCACGCGCAGCAGGCGGGGCGCGTCGCTGTCCTGCGCCGGGCGCGCCTGTTCGAGGAAGCTCACCGTCGCGCCCATGTCCGGCACGATGCGTCCGTCCTTGGCGTCGAGCGCGATGCGTACCTTGACCGTCGCCTTGCCGCGGTCGGCGGTCGGCACGATCGCGATCACGCTGCCGGGAATCTTCCAGTCCTGGTAGGCGTTGAGCGTGGTCTCGACCGGCATGCCCGGCTTGACCCGGCCGATATAGGACTCGCCGACATCGACTTCGACTTCGAGCGACTCCATGTCGACCAGGGTGCCGATGCCGGTGCGGGTGAAGCCGCCACCGGCCGACAGCGGCGAGACGATCTCGCCCGGCTGCGCGGCCTTGGCGATGACGACGCCGGCGAACGGCGCGCGCACGAAGGTGTCGTCGACGCCGATCGCGGAGATGCGCAGCTGCTCGCTGGCGACGTTCGCGTTGCGGCGCGATGTCGCGAGCTGCGCGCGCAGCGCGTCGCGCTGGGCGACGGCCTGCTCGTACTGCGCCTTCGACACCAGCTGCTGGCCGACCAGCGCCTGCAGGCGATCGGCATTCGCCGACGCTTCGGTGAGCTGCGCCTGCACGCCGGCGACCTGGCTGCGCGCGGCATCGAGCTGGGCGACGGACAGGTCGCGGCGGGCGTCGGCATCGATCGGATCGAGCGTGGCGAGGATCTCGCCTTCCTCGACGCGCTGGCCTTCCTCGATGCGCACTTCGCGCACGCGGCCGGTGATCTTGGCCGAGACCGTGGCCATGCGCCGGGCGACGACGTAGCCGCTGGCGTCGAGCACCGAGCCGCCGGCCGCGCCCGCCGCGCTGGGCGCGGCGACGACCGTGGTCTCGACCTCGATCGCGCGATTGCCCAGCACGCGCACGCCGACCACCAGCAGCACCAGCAGCAGCGCGGCGACCGCGAGCCCGATCCACAGCCCACGTCGCGACGGCGGCGGTGGCGCGCTGCGGTCGATGCGGAGTTCCTTCAGCAGATCGGCATTCGTGTTCATCGGAACCCTGGACGGACGGCGCGCGGCCAGTGTGACCGTGCGTCGCGGATGTTTCCAACCTGCCGGAAGTCAGGACGTGACGCCGGCCGGTGCGATCGGAACGGCGCCAGTGTGCGCATCGCCGCTCCTGATGACACCTGACGACTGTCATGCGCGGGATGTGACGCACGCGACTGCCGGTCGCGTCGCGGCGACAGAAGACTGGTCGCATACCCACCGGAGCTAGGCCAATGCCCGAGAATGCGATCCCCCTTGCGCCGCTGGCGCGCCTCGCGGACGTGCGCCGCCGCCGCGGCGCGGTGCAGGCGCTCGACGGCGTGGACCTGATGCTGCCGGCCGGTCAGGTGACCGCACTGCTCGGCGTCAACGGCGCCGGCAAGACCACCGCGATCGAGATCCTGCTCGGCCTGCAGCCGGCCGATGCCGGCGAGGTCGTGCTGTTCGACCGGCATCCGTCCGATCTCGAAGCGCGCCGCCACGTCGGCGTGATGCTGCAGCAGGCACAGTTGCCCGAGCGGCTGCAGGTCGGCGAGCTGCTCGCGCTGACGCGCAGCTGGTATCCGGATCCGCGCAGCGTCGCCGACTGCGTCGCGCTGGCGGGCCTCGATGGATTGCTGGGCCGGCGCTACGGCCGGCTGTCGGGCGGGCAGCAGCGCCGCGTGCAGTTCGCGCTGGCGCTGTGCGGGCGACCGCAACTGCTGTTCCTCGACGAGCCGACCACCGGGCTCGATATCGGCGCGCGCCAGCAGGTGTGGCGCGCGATCCGCCGCCTGGTCGCCGATGGCGTCGGCATCCTGCTGACGACGCATTACCTCGAAGAGGCCGAGGCGCTGGCCGATCGCGTCGTCGTGCTCGACGCGGGCCGCGTGCGCGCCGCCGGCAGTGTCGGCGAGGTGCGCGCGCAGGTCGCCCAGCGGCGCATCCGCTGCACGACCGTCGTGCAGGCCGACGTCGTCGCGGCCTGGCCCGGCGTGCGCACCGCGGAAGCCGTCGACGGGCAGCTCGTGGTCATGGCCGAGCAGGCGGAACCTGTATTGCGCCGGTTGCTGGAAACCGATCCGCGACTCGACGATCTCGAAGTGCAGCGCGCCGGCCTGGCCGAGGCCTTCGTCGCGATGACCGCGGCCACGGACGTCGCATCCGACACGAACCGGCAGGAGGCTGCGTGATGGAGACGACGATGACCACCGGGATGCGCCGGCCTGGCACACGCGTCCGCCTGTGGCGCTGCTATCTGCTTGACACGCGCTGCGAACTGCTGCGGCTGCTGCGCGAGCCGATGTACATCATTCCGACGCTGTTGTTCCCGGCGCTGTTCTACGTGATGTTCGGCCTGCTGCTCGGCGGGCGCGGCAGCGGCGGCGCGGCGCGCTATCTGCTGGCGACCTACGGCGTGTTCGGCGCGATGGGCGCGGGCCTGTTCGGCTTCGCGGTGACACTGGCGATCGACCGCGAGCGCGGCTTCTTCGCGCTGCGTCGCGCGCTGCCGGCACCGCCGAGTGCGTGGCTGGTCGCGCGGCTGCTGATCGCGATGCTGTTCACGCTGGTCATCGTGCTGGAACTCGCGGCGCTGGCGGTGGCGTTCGGCGGCGTGACGCTGACAGCCGCGCAGTGGGCGCTGCTGTGGACGGTGAGCGTGCTCGGCGCGCTGCCGTTCTGCGCGATCGGTCTGTGGCTCGGCAGTCTCGCCAGCGCGAACGCGGCGCCGGCATGGGTCAACCTGCTGTTCCTGCCGATGGCGTTTCTGTCCGGCCTGTGGCTGCCGCTGTCGATGCTGCCCGACGTGTTCGCACGGCTCGCGCCGATGTGGCCGGCCTGGCATCTGGCGCAGATCGCGCTGGGCGCAACCGGGCAGTCCGGGTCGACGCCACTGTGGCTGCATCTGCTGGTCCTCGCCGTCGTGACGGTGGCCTGCTGCGTACTCGCACTGCGCCGTCTCGCACGCGCGGTCTGACATCATCGCTGCAACATCTGGGGAGAGCCGCAATGACGCATACGGATGGACACGGCCAGCGTCGCTGGCCCGGCGTGGCCGCAGTCGCGGCGCTCGTGGCGGTGCTCGGCGCCGCGGTGGCGATGGCGGGGCCGGCGCGGACGACGCCTGCCGTGTCGGCTTCACCGGCGCCGGCCGACGGTACGTTCGCGATCCGCGACGTGCGCATCTTCGACGGCGCGGCGGTCATCGAGCGCGGCACGGTGCTGGTCCGCGACGGGCTTGTCCAGGCGGTCGGCACCGATGTCGCAGTGCCGCGCGACATCGCCGTCGTCGATGGCGCGGGCCGTACGCTGCTGCCCGGCCTGATCGATGCGCACGTGCACGCCTGGGGCGATGCGCAGGCCGACCTGCTGCGCTTCGGCGTCACCACCGCGCTCGACATGCACGGCATGGCGGACCGGCTGCCGGCGCTGCGCGCGCAGCGCGAATCCACCGCGGCGACCGCGCAGGCCGACCTGTGGGCCGCCGGCTACGCGATCACCGCGCCCGGCGGGCACGGCACGCAGTACGGATTCCCGGTGCCGACCGTCGATGCCGACACCGACATCCCCGCCTTCATCGCCGCGCGCGTGGCCGAGGGCGGCGACTTCATCAAGCTGATCGTCGAGGACATGCGGGGGTACGACGCCGCGCGGCGGCTGCCGACGCTGGACGCCGCGCAGGTGCGCGCGGTCGTCGACGCCGCGCACGCGCACGAGCGCATCGCCGTCGCCCACGTGTCCACGCAGGCCAGCGCCCGCGAGGTCCTGGCTGCCGGCATCGACGGCTTCGTGCACGTGGCCGACGATGCCGCGGCCGACGCTGCGTTCGTCGCCGACGCCGTGCGCCGCGACGTGTTCGTGGTGCCCACGCTGTCGGTGATCGCGTCGGTGGCCGGGGCGGACGCGGGCCGCCGGCTCGCCGACGATCCGTCGCTGTCGCCGTGGTTGACGCCCGAACAGCGCGACGGCCTCGCCGCACGGATGCCGATGGCGGCGCGGCCGCAGCGCCTCGCCGATGCGATCGACAGCGTGCGGCGCCTGCATGCGGCCGGCGTGACGATCCTCGCCGGCAGCGACGCACCCAATGCCGGCACCGCGCAGGGCGTGAGCCTGCACGGCGAACTCGCACTGCTGGTGCAGGCGGGCCTGACGCCGCAGCAGGCGCTGGTGGCGGCGACGTCGGCACCGGCCGCGCGCTTCGGCATCACCGACCGTGGCCGCATCGCGCCCGGCCTGCGCGCCGACCTCGTGCTGGTCGACGGCAACCCGCTCGACGACATCACCGCGACCCGCCGCATCGACACCGTGTGGAAGAACGGCCGGCGCGTCGAACGCACGCAGCCGGTGCCCGCGGCCGCCGCGGGCGCGGTGCCGGACGACAGCCGCATCAGCGATTTCGAATCCGGTCTCGACGCGCGCTTCGGCAGCTGGGCGCCGACCACCGACCAGATGGCCGGCGGTGCCTCGACGGTCGCGCATGCGCGCATCGACGGCGGGGCGCACGGCTCGGCCGGTGCGTTGTCGGTCACCGGCGAGATCCGGCCGGGCTTCGCGTTTCCGTGGTCCGGCGTGATCTTCTTCCCGGCCGCGCAGGCGATGCAGCCGGCGGATCTGTCGACCCGCAGCGAACTCGTGTTCCGCGTGCGGGGCGACGGCCGCCGCTACAGCGCGCTGGTGTTCTCCGGCACATCGCCGACCGCGATGCCGGCGATGCAGGCCTTCGAGGCCGGCGATAACTGGACCGAGGTGCGCCTGCCGCTGGCCGGCTTCGCCGGCGCGGACCTGTCGCGAGTGCGCGGCATCGCGTGGACGGCCGGCCAGCCCGACGGGGCGTTCGCCTTCGCACTCGACGACGTGGCGTTGCGCTGATGACGGTCGCGATGCGCCGTGCGGACACGCGTGCGAGGCAGCACCGTGGCGGCTCGACTGCAACGAAGGTGCTCCCGAACGTCATGGCGCTCGCCTGCGCCGGCGATGCCGCAGTGGCGGGTACCTGAGGTGGCGACGCTGCGCGACATGGAGACCGGAACCACCACGCCGGCGCCGCGCACGTTCGCCGGCCTTCGCGCCGCGCCGGATTCCGTCGTCGGCGTCGCGCTGCGTCACGGCCGGCCGGTGTGGAGCGAAGGCATCCACGTGCTGTGGTCGGTCTGGGTCTTCGTCGTGCCGATGTTCTCGCCACGCGGCTACGACCTGCAGTGGGTCCTGCTGACGCTGCTGTCGTATCCGGTGTTCATCGCCCTGTTCGCCGGCGCACTGCTGCTGCCCGAGCGCCGCTCGCCGTGGTGCGCGCTCGGCATGATCGCGCTGTGCATGGGTCTGCTGCCCTGGTACGTGTCGAGCCTGAGCTATTTCGTGTTCGGCTGCGTGTTCCTCGGCGCGCTGTCGCGCGCGTCGGTGTGGCGCTACGTGCTCGCACTGGCCGTGTTCAACCTCGTGCTGCTGACGTGGGCGCGGCTGCTCGGCTACCCGTGGTCGGCGCTGGCGTGGATGCCGGTGACCACGGTGATGATCGGCCTGCTGGTGCACGTGGACCGCCTCAAGCACCGGCAGGATGCGGCACTGCGGCTGTCGCACGACGAGGTGCGCCGCCTGGCCGCGGTCGGCGAGCGAGAACGCATCGGCCGCGACCTGCACGACCTGCTCGGGCACACGCTGTCGATGGTCGCGCTGAAGGCCGATCTGGCCGCGCGGCTGGTCGAGCGCGATCCGGTTGGTGCGCAACGCGAGATCGGCGAGGTCGGCGGCATCGCCCGCGATGCACTGGCGCAGGTGCGGCAGGCGGTCAGCGGCATCCGCGCGGCCGGGCTGGCCGCGGAACTCGCATCGGCGCGGCTGCTGCTGGAAACCGACGGCATCGCCTTCGACTACACGCTCGATGCGGACGTGGCCGCCGCGGGCCTGCCGGCAGAGGTGGAGACCGCGCTGGCGATGACCTTGCGCGAGGCCGCGACCAACATCCAGCGGCATGCCCGGGCCGGGCGCGCGCACGCGCGGTTCGCGCGCGACGGCGACGCGGTGCGGCTGCAGGTCCGCGACGACGGCCGTGGCGGCGCGATCGTGCCCGGCAACGGCCTGTCGGGCATGCGCGAACGCATCGAGGCGCTCGGCGGACAGCTGCGGATCGACGGCGGCGACGGGACCCGCGTCGACGTGACGCTGCCGCTGCACGCGATGCACGGCCATGCGTCGCAGGAAGACTGACGCGCGTCGGACCGTCGCATCCACGGATACCGATCGCCGCAGCGCCTGCTAACGTTTCCGCCATGGCACGCATGCCCACCCCCGACGCGCCGCTGCGCATCCTCATCGCCGAGGACCAGTCGATGCTGCGCGGTGCGCTGACCGCGCTGCTGAATCTCGAAGACGACCTGAACGTGGTCGGCAGCGTCGGCGACGGCGAATCCGCGTGGCGCGAACTGCAGCGGCTCGCGCCCGACCTGCTGGTCACCGACATCGAGATGCCGGGCCTGACCGGCCTCGAGCTCGCGCAGCGCATCCAGCGCCACGCGTTGCCGGTACGCGTGGTCATCGTCACCACGTTCGCGCGCGCCGGCTTCCTGCGCCGCGCGCTGGACGCGGGCGTCGGCGGGTACCTGCTCAAGGACGCGCCGTCCGAACAGCTCGCCGACGCCTTGCGCCGCGTGCACGACGGCGGTCGCGCGATCGATCCGCAGCTCGCATTGGAAGCCTGGAGCGAACCGGATCCGCTGAGCGAACGCGAGCGCCAGACGTTGCGGCTTGCAGGCGAGGGCATGCGTGCGAGCGAGATCGCCGTGCAGCTCGGTCTGTCGCACGGGACCGTGCGCAATTACCTGTCGGAGGCGATCGGGAAACTGGGCGTCGGGAACCGGATCGAGGCGTACCGGCTGGCGCGGCAGAAGGGGTGGTTGTAGGGCGGTGGTTGCAGGGTGGGCGTTGCCCCATCAGCGCCGTCATTCCGGCGGAAGCCGGAATCCAGGGACTTTTCCTCCCGATCTCTTCAAAGTCCAAGGTGCTGGATTCCGGCTTCCGCCGGAACGACGGCTGAGCGTTACCGCATCAGCCCCACCGCCGCCAACGAATCCCGCTCGATCCGCGCATAGATCTCGAACTCGTCATGCACGCGCGCACCCAGCGCCGCTTCGAACGCATCGCGGTTCGCCTGCGCCGCATACGCGCGTTGTTCGCCGCCGCCGAGGTTCGACTGGAAGATGCCGGCCGCGCTGACCGGCAGGAAGTCCTCGTAGACCACCGGGTCGGCGGTCACCAGGCCGGCCGCGATCGCGTCGTCGACATCGCGACGCGACACCGCCGCCGGATCCGCACGCCCCGCATCGGTCAGCGCGTAGCGGTAATACCCTAGACCCTCGCGGCGCAGCGCGTCGTCGTCGTCCGGAAAATCGGCGAACGCCGCGGCCAGGCGCGACGCGTAATCGCCGGTGCTGCCGGCGCCACCCGCACGCGCGAGCAGGCGGTCGTAGAGCGCGCGGCCCTTCGGCGTCAGCGCGAGGCCGCGCTGTTCGATCTCGCCGAAGCGCGCGGTGTGGGTGCCGGCGTCGGCGCTGTCGCCTGCCGGAAACAGCACCGGTTCCTGCAGCGCCTTGAAGCTCGTCTGGCGCAGCAGGATCGGGCAGCGCCGGCGCGGCGGGCCTTCGATGACGGCCTTGGCTTCGATGCCACGCGCCTGCATCGCGGCTTGTGCAGCATCGATGTCCAGCGTGCGCGGGGTCAGGTGGTTGATGTGCGGGCCGCGGAAGCAGACCACGTCGGCGATCAGCCGGTGCGCGGACAGCAGCGCCTGGTAGGTCGCATGCGACACGGTCGCCTCGCTGTGCCAACGGAAGGTTTCCAGTGCCTCGGCGACGAACGCCGCGGCTTCGTCGGCGCTCAGCCCGCCGGCCTGCTCGAAGCGTTCGATCAGGGCGAGCGCACGCGGGGTGAAAATCTCGCGCGCTCCGAGGATCGCAGCCGCTTCCTCGCGCAGCGCGGCGTCTTCGATCAGTTCCAGCCGCAGCAGGGACGTGAACACCCGGAACGGATTGCGCGCCAGCGCCGCGGCATCCACGGGACGGAATGCGGTCGCATGCACCGGCACGCCGGCGACGGCGAGGTCGTAATAGCCCACCGGGTGCATGCCCATGACCGCGAACAGGCGCTGCAGCGTCGCGAGCTCGCGCGCCGTGCCGACGCGGATCGCGCCATGGCGCTCGGCATCCAGCCGGTCGAGCGCATCGCTGCGCTGCAGGCGCGCGGCCAGCGACGGATCACCCGCCAGCGTTGCGGCGTTCACCTCCGACACCAGTTCCATCAGCGTGCCGTACAGCGGCACCTCGTCGCGGTACATGCGGGACATCGCCTGCGCGAACAGGCTGCGGATCTCGTCGGGAGACAGGTGCGTCGAAGCGTTCATCGGAAGCCGGTCGGGACCGGGCGCGCCCGGCGAAGCCGCCATTTTCGCCCGGCGGCCGCCCGCGCGGAAACCTTGTGTGCAGACCGGTCGCACCTGCTTCAGGCCGGGCGCCGCGGAGCGACGGCCGCTGCTACCCTGTGCGGCCGCCGTCGCGTTGACCCGAGGACACCCCGATGCAGAGCCGAATGCCGCTGGGCGCACGCGTGGTCGCGCTGACTGCACTGCTGTGGAACCTGTTCGGCCTGCTGGTGTTCGCGCTGCAGGTGTCGATGACGTCGGAGCAGCGCGCCGCGCTGCCGCTCGACCAGCAGCAGATCAATGCAGCGATGCCGCTGTGGATCTACGGCGTGTTCGGCGTCGCGACGATGGCCGGCTCGGCCGGTTCGGTCGCGCTGCTGTTCGCGCGGCGCTGGGCGGAGCCGATGCTGCTGCTGTCGTTCGTCGCGATCGTCGTGCAGATGGCGGCCAGCTATGCGCTGACGCCGGTCTGGTCGCTGACCGGCGTCAGCGGGCTGGGGTTCCCGCTGCTGCTGATCCTCGTGGTCGCGGCGGTCTGGCTGTTCGCGCGCGGCGCCGCACGGCGCGGCTGGCTGCGCTGAGTCTGCGTCAGACGCGCGTCTTCAACAGCGCCCACGCCGCGCGCAGGCCCAGCGCCTCGCCGCCCTGCGGATGTCCGGCGCGGCTGCTGTCGTTCCACGCATAGGTGTCGAGGTGCGCCCACGGCGTGCCTGCCGGCACGAAGCGCTCCAGATACAACGCCGCGGTGACCGCGCCGGCCATGCGCGAACCGGCGTTCGCGAGGTCGGCGATGCCGCTGGTGAGATAGCGCAGGTACGGCCGCCACAGCGGCATGCGCCAGACCGGATCGCGCGTCGCCTCGCCGCCGGCGATCCATGCATTCGCCAGCGCGTCGTCGTTGCAGAACAGCGCCGGCAGGTCCGGGCCCAGTGCGATGCGCGCAGCGCCGGTGAGCGTGGCGAAATCGAGGATCGCATCCGGCAACTGCTCGCCAGCGAAGCTCAGCGCATCGCACAGCACCAGCCGGCCTTCGGCGTCGGTGTTGTCGATCTCGACGCTGATGCCCTGGCGCGTGGCGATGACCTCGCCCGGGCGGAACGCGTCCGGGCCGATCGCGTTCTCGACCGCCGGCACCAGCAGGGTGATCCGCAGCGGCAGCCTGCGCGCCATCACCAGTTCGGCCAGCGCGATCGCGTGCGCGGCGCCGCCCATGTCCTTCTTCATGTTGCGCATGCCGTCGGCCGGCTTGATGTCGAGTCCGCCGGTATCGAAGCACACGCCCTTGCCGACGATCGCCACATGCGGATGTGCCGCGTCGCCCCAGGTCAGGTGCAGCAGCCGGGGCGCGCGATGCGAGGCGCGGCCGACGGCGTGGATCGCGGGAAAGTTCTGCTCGAGCAATGCGTCGCCGACGATGCTGTCGAACGTCGCGCCGTGCGCGTCCGCGATGTCGCGCACCACGGCTTCCATCTGTTCCGGGCCCATGTGCTCGGTCGGCGTGTTGACCAGGTCGCGCACGCGCGTGGTCGCCGCGATGACGTCGACGGTCTCGGCATCGGGCGTATCGACGGCGAGCCGTGCCGGCTTGCGCGCCGTCGTCTTGTAGCGGGTGAAGCGGTACGCGCCGAGGCCCCAGCCGAGCTGCAACGTCGCCGCGTCGTGCGCACCGTCGACGCGCCAGTCGCCTTCCGGCAGGCCGTAGACCGCATGCGCGTAGCTGTCGGGGTCGAGCGCATCGCCGATGCCGATCACCGCACCTGCGAGGCCCGCATCGCCCGGCAGCAGCGCCAGCGAACCCGGCGCCGCGTCGAAGGCCTGCGCGTCGAGCCAGGCCTGCACGACGGCCGGCTGCGCGTCGCGCCAGGCCGTGTAACCATCGCGCGCGACGATGTGCAACGGGCGCGCGTCGGGCGCGGCGGTGGCGAAGAGATCGGTCGTGGTGTCGGTCATCTGGGAACCTGGTCCAAGTGCGGCGTATCAGGCGCGGTCGGCGACAGTGGGTACGGCATCGAGCCAGTCGGCGAGGGCGGTGAGCGTGTCGAATTCGAGGTCGGGCGCGAGCGATGGATGTTCCCAGCGCCGGTCCTCGCGATTGATCCAGCAGGTGCGCAGGCCCGCGCGCGCGGCGCCGGCGACGTCCATCTCGATGTGGTCGCCGACGTGCAGCACGTCGCCGTGCGCGCAGTCCAGCCGGTCGCAGGCGGCGTGGAAGATGCTCGCATCCGGCTTGGCCACGCCGTGTTCGCGCGAGCCGAGGGTGAAGGCGAACAGATGGCCGATGCCGATGCGGTCGAGATCGGCGTTGCCGTTGGTGACCGCCGCCACCGGCACGCGCGCGGCGATGCGTTCGAGCGCGGAGAGGCTGTCGGGGTAGTACTCCACGCGGTTGCGCTCGGCGTAGAACACCTCGTAGGCGGCATCCAACAGGCCGGGATCGCCGCCGCTGTCGCGCAATGCGTGCTCGATCGTGAGCTGGCGCAACGCCGACAGGTCGTGCATCAGGTGCGCGTTGTCGGCGAACACGCGCTCGCGCAGCGACCGCATCCGGTCGATCGGGAACATCTCCGCCGTCGCGGGGCTGTGCTGGCGCAGGAACGCATCCAGGGTCTGCTCGATGCGTACGCCGATCGGCGCGAATGGCCACAGGGTGTCGTCGAGATCGAGGGTGACGGCGCGGATCGGGAACGTCATGGCCCGCATTGTAACGAGTGCCCGGTGCCGGTCCTGGGCGCATGCACCGCAGGGGGCATTGCGCGGGTGTCGCATCGCGGGGGCGCGGCCGTGGCCTTGGGTCATACTTGGAGCGAGCTGGAGCCGTCACCGGCGGGCCGCGGCGTCATCGGGCGGCTCGCCATGCCCGATGCCAATGTCGAACGCCTACCGATTCTCCGATTACCTGCTCGACTGCGATGCACGCGAACTGCGCCACGACGGCGAGGCGGTCGGTGTCCCCGCGCGCGTGTTCGCCTGCCTGCAGCACCTGCTCGAGCATCGCGAGCGGGCGGTGGCACGCGACGAACTGGCGATGGCGATATTTGCGCGCGACAACGTGTCCGATGCGCAGCTGAGCCAGATCATCCTGCGTGCGCGCCGGGCGGTCGGCGACGACGGCCAGGAGCAGCGGGTCATCCGCACGGTGCCGAGCTTCGGGTTCCGTTGGGTAGCGGAGGTCGAACCGGTGGCGGTCGCGGATCAGGTGCCGCCGCCCGCACCGGAGCCACGACGGGCCGGGCCGGCACCGCCGCCGGGCGAGTCGGTGCCGACCCGAACGGCTTGGTCCAGGCGCCTGTTGCGCGGTGTCGCGGCGCTGGTGGCGATGGCGGTGCTGGCAACGGCGGCGTGGTGGTGGGCGACTTCCCGGCCGTCCCCCGCGCCTGACGCGGACACGGCGCCGCGGCCGGGCGCCGGCGCGGTCATCGTGCTGCCCACCGAGCTCGACCAGTCCGCCGACGTCGCTTGGGCGCGGCTGGGCCTGATGGATTTCATCGGCGATCGACTGCGCCGGGCCGGCTTGCCGGTGGCGGCCAGCGAAAGCGTGCTGTCGCTGCTGCATGCCCACGACGGCGAGCGCATCGTGCCCGCGCGCCTGCGCGACGAGGTCGCCGGCGACTGGGTGGTCCACAGCCGGGCGATGCGGCGCGGTGCGGGCTGGCGGGTCGAGATTACCGCCGAAGGCCGCGACGACGCCTCGCGGCACGCCTTCGGCGAGCATGCCGACCTGGTCCGCGCCGCCGACCAGGCCTGCGGCCGCCTGCTGGCCGCACTGGGTCGGGATGCGGCAGGACCGGACGTCGATGCAGGACTCAGCGAACGGCTGCAGCGCGCCCAGGCCGCGTTGCTGAGCAACGAGCTGGACGCCGCCAGGCGCATCCTGGCCGAGGCACCGCCCGCGCAGCGCGACGATCCGGACTTGCGGCTGCGCCTGGCCCAGGTCGATTTCCGGGCCGGCCTGTACCCGAAGGTGCGCGACGAGGTCGAGCGGCTGCTGCGGATCGAAGCCGCCGAGGCGCCGCTGTTCCGGGCCCAGGTACTGCTGTTGCGGGCCGGCATCGACCGGCGGCTCGACCGGCGCGTCTCGGCCGAACGCGACTACACCGAGGTGCTGGCGCTGGTCGGCCCCGGCGGCGACATCGCCCTGCAGGGCGATGCGCTCAACGGTCGCGGCATGGCCCGCGCTCTGCTCGGCCATTACGACGGCGCGCTCGAGGATCTGGGCCAGGCGCGGATCCTGGCGGCGCGGACCGGCGACCCGCTGGCCGTCGCCCGGGTCGACGCCAGCCTGGGATTCCTGGAGAAGGTCCGTGGCCGGCCGGCGCAGGCGGCCGAATACATCGCCCGCACGCTGGGGGAGTTCCGCCGCTTCGGCGCGATCTACGAACTGGTCTCGATGTCGGTGGCGCTGGCCGAAACCCAGCTGTTGCTGCTGCAGCCCGACCAGGCCCGCGCGAGCATGGAGCAGGCCTGGGCACTGCGCGCGCGCATCTCCGACCCGAGCCAGCTGACGAACATCGCCCTGGGCCGCGCCGAGGCGATGGTCCGGCAGGGCGCGTTCTCCGCCGCCGAGTCGATGCTGCAGTCGCATGCGGTCGGTCCGACCCTGAACAGCGATCTGCATCGCGCCGATGCGCTGCGGGTCGAAATGGCGTGGCGGCGCGGCGACCCCACGGCGGCGGTCCGCATCGCCGACGGGGTACTCGCCGGATGGCAGGCCGACGCGCGGACGGAGCGGCTGTTCCGGGTGCGCTGGATGCGGCACCAGGCCGCGCTGGAAGCGGGCCTGCCGTTGCGCGCCGACGACGCGCCTCGACCGGCGTCGGCCGACACCGGCTATGCCTGGGACTGGCTGCTGGTGGCGATGACCGCGCAGGCGCAGGGCCGCGATGCCGACGCCGGCCGGGCCTATCGGATCGCGGCGGCGCGCGCCGAACAGGACGGCGTGCCGGAGGAAGTCGCGCAGGCCGTCTATGCCGGCACGACGTGGCTGCTGGCGCACGACGACCGCGCCGAGGCGACCGCGCTGGTCGGGCGCATCGCGCCCTGGGCGCGCCAGGATTTCGACCTGGCGCTGCTGCAGACCCGGCTCCTGCATGCGCTCGGACAGGCCGACACCTGGTCGATCGCACTGCAAGATGCGAAGCGCCTGGCCGGCGAACGGACCATCCCCGCCGCGCTGCAGACGTCGCCGGTGCCCGTGCAGGCCATTGATGCGCAAGAGGAAAACGGGACCGTAATGGAGTTGTAACGGGTCGGGAATGGCGTTCTCCGGCGAACCGCGCCAAGGATCGGGACTGTCCCTGTGCCGCGTCTCGCGGCGATCCCCCGCGGGCCCCCCGGCCCGCCGCCATCGCTCCCGGAGAAACATCCACCATGACCCGCACGACCCTTGCGCTCGCGATCGCTTCCCTCATCGCCGCCGTTCCCCAGACCCATGCCCGGACGCCGGATCCTGTCGCCGCGGATCCGGCGCAGGTGGCCGCGGTGGACACGCCGGATCACGAGGGTCGCGACGCCATCGCCGCTGTCGCCGCCCGTACGCAGGCCAGCGACGCGGTGAACTCCGCACAGTTGCAGGCGATCGCAGACAGTGCCCGCTATCTCGCCGCGAGCGGCGCTGCCGACAGTGACGAGGCGGCCGCGATCGACGGCGAATTCGCCACCGCGGTCGGTGCCACGGCGACCGCGACCGGCCGTGGCGCATCCGCATTCGGCGGCCATGCGACGGCCGCTGGCATGCACGCGACCGCGGGTGGTATCGACAGCCTCGCCCGGGGCAGCAACACCACCGCCTACGGCGCCGGCAGTCAGGCCGCCGAGGAGGGGGCGACGGCGATCGGCGGACAGATGGAAGTCGTCAACGGTGAAACTTGGGAAACGGAGATCTGGAGCACGGTCGCTTCCGGCAAACAGGCGACCGCAGTCGGGACGGCGGCGCATGCGACCGACTACAACGCGGTTGCCGTCGGCGCTACGTCCGAGGCCAGTGGCCGTCAGGCGATCGCGCTGGGATCGGCGGCGACCGCACGCGCGGACCGGGCCATCGCGATCGGCAACCAGGCGCGTGCGTACGACGTGCTCGCGACCTCGGTCGGCGCCAGCGCCCAGGCCGTCGGCGCGCGCAGCGTCGCGGTCGGTGCGAACGCGGTCGCCTACGACGAATCCAACACGACCGTCGGCCAGTTCTCCGGCACCGCCGGCGCCTACGCCAGTGCGTTCGGCCGCCAGGCGAAGGGCCGCGTCGAGCGCAGCACCGCGCTCGGTGCACACAGCGACGCGACGGCGCTCAACAGCGTCGCACTCGGCGCCTGGTCGGTCGCCGACCGCGCGGACACGGTCTCGGTCGGGGCCGTCGGCGCCGAGCGACAGATCGTCAACGTCGCCGCCGGCATTGAGGACACCGATGCGGTGAACCTCGCCCAGTTGCGCGATGCGACCAAATTCGGCGAATTCTTCGAGGCGACCGGCGGGCCCGGCAACCAGCAGCCGGCGACGGTGATGGGCGACTACGGCACCGCGGCCGGCTCCGGTGCGCTGGCTGCCGAACTGGGCGCATCGGCCTTCGGCAGCGGCGCGTTCGCCTTCGGCGACTTCGCCACCGCCAGTGGCTTCAACGCCTTGGCGTCCGAGCAGTGGAGCACGAGCTATGGCGCTTTCAGCGAGGCGACCGGAGAGAGCGCGGTGGCCATCGGCGGGCAACTGAAAATGCTGATCGGTTCGCCGGGCGAATGGGACTGGGTGGAGGTGGACGTCTCAACGGTCGCCTCGGGTCACGCAAGCACCGCGATCGGTGCCGCTGCCCAGGCGATCGAGGCCCACGCCACTGCGCTCGGCGCGGCGGCCGAGGCCAGTGGGGCCGGTGCGACCGCCGTGGGCAGCGCCAGTACCGCCCGGGGTCACGACAGCATCGCGATCGGCGGTCAGGCGCGTGCCTACGCCGACAACTCGACCGCCGTAGGCGCGAGCGCCGAGGCGCACGGCGCTCGGAGTTCGGCGTTCGGCCTGTTGTCCTATGCGTCAGGCGAGAACAGCCTGGCCCTGGGTAACTGGAGTGCTGCCGGTGGCGCCGGAAGTGTGGCGATGGGTTCCAACAGCATCGTGCATCCGGGCAGCGATGGCGGTTTGGCGCTGGGACGCAATGCCATGGTGGCTGATGGCTACAACAATGCGGTGGCGCTGGGTGCGGGTTCGTATGCCGATCGCGACAATGCCGTGTCGGTCGGCACGCATGCGCGGCAGCACGTTGGCGGTAACCCCTTTCCGACGGACGTCGAAGCGATCGACCGCCAGATCATTCACGTGGCCGCCGGCACCGAGGACACCGATGCGGTGAACCTCGCCCAGTTGCGCGATGCGACCAGATTCGGCGAATTCTTCGAGGCGACCGGCGGTCCCGACAACCAGCAGCCCGCGACTGTGATGGGTGATTACGGTACCGCCGCCGGTTCCGGCGCGCTGGCCGCCGAGCTCGGCGCATCGGCCTTCGGCAGTGGCGCGTTCGCGTACGAAAAGCACACCACGTCGGTCGGCTTCAACAGCGCGGCGTCGGCCGACTACGCCAGTGCGTTCGGCGCCGGTGCGCAGGCCGCGGCCGACAGCGCGACCGCGATCGGCGGCCATCTCTACGTGATGAACGGCGAGACCTGGGAGATGGAGGAATTCGCGACGATCGCCGAGGGGCGCGAGAGCACGGCCGTCGGCGCCGGCGCGCGCGCGATGGAATACGCGTCGACGGCGATCGGCGCGGGTGCGTATGCCGGCGGCGAGATGTCGGTGTCGATCGCCGGCAGCGCGCGTGGGCATTCGACGACGGCGGTCGGCGTGATGGCGACCGCGGCCGCCGACCATTCGACCGCGATCGGCCACAGCGCGACCACCGGCGCGATGCGCACGCTCGCGGTCGGCGGCAGCAGCAGAGCATTCGGCGACAGCGCGACCGCGATCGGTCAGGTGTCGAGTGCCTATGGCGAGCAGAGCGTCGCACTCGGCTTCAGAAGCCTGGCCGATGGCGCGGGCAGCCTGGCCCTGGGCGTCGATGCGCTCAGCCTCGCGGTCGACAGTGTCGCGCTCGGGCGGGGCGCGCTGGCCGATCGCGCCGGTACGGTGTCGATCGGTGCCGCGGGCGCGGAGCGGCAACTGGTCAACGTCGCCGCCGGCACGCAGGGCACCGATGCGGTCAACTTCGACCAGCTCAGCGCGGTCGCCGAGCGCGTGGGCGAGGTCGCCGACAACGCGATCGGCTACGACGACGCGAGCCGCGGTCGGGTGACGTTCGCCGGCGAGCAGGGCACGGTGCTGACCAACCTCGCCGATGGCGAAGTCGCCGCGGGCAGCTCCGATGCAGTGACCGGCAACCAGCTGTTCGAGACCCACCAGCGCGTCGGCGCGGTCGAAGGACGTGTCGATGGCATCGAGGACCGCATCGGCGACATCGAAGGCGTGGCCGCCAACGCGGTGGCCTACGACGACGAGTTGCGCGACAGCGTCACTCTGGCAGGCGAGGACGGCACGCGACTGGGCAACGTCGCCGCCGGTGCGATCAACGCTTCCAGCCGCGATGCGGTCAACGGCGCGCAGGTGCACGCGGCGATGCAATCGGTCGCGACCGCGTTCGGCGGCGGCACCGTCGTCGACGCCGGCGGCCGCCTGATCGGCAGCGTGTTCACGGTGCAGGGCAGCCATTACGGCAACGTCGGCGATGCGCTGGGTGCGCTCGACGGCGTCATCGCCGGACTGGACGGGCGGATCGGCGTACTGGAGACCGGCGGGGGCGGTAGCGGTGTGACCGCGCCGCCGTCGGGACGCGGCGACGGCCTGGCGGTGGGCAACGACAGCGTTGCGGTCGACGGCAACGACACCGCGGTCGGCAATGGCGCGGTCGTCGAAGCCGAGGGTGGCACCGCGCTGGGCAGCAACGCCACGATCGACGCGGATGCCTCCAATGCGGTCGCGGTCGGCGCCGACGCGAGCGTCGAGGCGGCATCGGGCACCGCGGTGGGGCAGGGCGCGCGCGCGAGCGCCGAGGGTGCGGTCGCGCTGGGCCAAGGCGCGATCGCCGACGAGGCGGATACGGTGTCGGTCGGCAACGCCGATCATCAGCGCCGCGTGACCAATGTCGCCGAGGGCATCCACGACACCGACGCGGCGAATGTCGCCCAGGTCGACGCGGGCGATGCGCGCACGCTGCAGGACGCCAATGCCTACACCGACAGCCGCTTCGCCGCCTGGGAGGACAATTTCTCGTCACTGCGCGGCGAGATCGACGACCGCTTCCGCCATCAGGACCGCCGGATCGACCGCATGGGCGCGATGAGCGGTGCGTATGCGGGCATGGCGCTCAACACTTCGGGCCTGGCCGGACGCAACCGCGTCGGCGTGGGTGTCGGCGCGCAGGGCGGTGAGCAGGCGATCGCCGTGGGCTACCAGCGTGCGATCGGCAATCGCGCGAGCGTCTCGCTCGGCGGCGCGATCGCCGGCGGCGAGAGCAGCGTGTCGGCAGGCGCCGGCTTCAGCTGGTGACAGGCACGGCCCATGCCGGCATCGCCGGCATGGGTCAGGCCAGCAGCCGCGCCCAGCCCTCGAACCCTTCCACCCGCGCCAGCACCAGCTTCACGCAGACGATCAACGGCACCGCCAGCAGCAGGCCGATGATCCCCCACATCCAGCCGAACAGCATCAGCGCCAGGATCAGCATCAGCGGCGAGATCGCCATGCGCCGCCCGAGCACGATCGGGGTGATGAACTGTCCCTCGATCGTATGCAGCAGCAGATACACCGCGGCCGGCACCACCGGCGCCCAGGCCGCGTTCGGCCAGGTGCCGGTGTAGCTGACGAACCCCACCAGCAGCATCAGCAGCACGCCGATCAACGGGCCGACATAGGGCGCGAAGTTCAGCAGTGCGACCACGGTGCCCCACAGCAGGGCGTCCTGCAGCGGCAGGCCCATCCAGAACAGCACGCCGGCGAACACCGCGCCGAGCAGGGTGTTGATGATCGAGATCGTCAGCACGTAGCGCGAGATCTCGCGCTCGATCGACTGCAGGATGTCGACGGTGAGCTTGCGCCGTTGCCGGTCGGGCAGCATCGCGATCGCGTTGCGCTGCAGGTTCTCGCCGTAGACCATGAAGAAGAACGTCAGTAGCACCACGGCGAGTACCGAGGCCAGCATCTTCGGCGTGGCGACGATCGTGCGCCACGAACTGTTGTCCTGGATCTGCACCATCTGGACACGGCGCTGCGGGCGGTCTTCGGTGGCGCGCGCGAAGGACGCCGCGGCCTGGCTGGCCTGGTGCACCGGCTGGGTCATCGCCTTGAGCCGCGGCGCGAGCGTGCGCAGGGTCTTGGGCGCCTGCTGCACCCATTCGCTGGCCGGTCCGTAGAGCTGCAGGCCGAGCGCGCCGGCGCCGGCGATGCCCAGGCCCAGCACCAGCAATGCACTGACGACGCGGGAAATCCACAGGCGGCGGAGCGCGCGCAGCAGCGGATTGCCCACCAGTGCGAAGAACACCGCCAGCAGCACCGGCAGGATCACCGTCTGCGCGGCCCACAGGGTCGCCAGCACGGCCAGCGTCGCCAGCAGGACGAGGGCGGTCGAGGCGCGCGGCCGCGGCGTGACCGGAGTCGGCGTCGGCAGCGGCGCACCGTCCTCGGGCGGCGGGCTGGTGCGCGTGCTCATCGATCGTTCCGGTCGTCGACGACGGGGGCGCTCAGCGCCCGGATTCCGACAGTTCGGTCGCGGCTTCTGCGGGACGCGGCTGCTCCGACAACACGGGATCCGGTCGGCCGCGATCCGTTGCCGGCGTCGAGGCGCCTGCATCGGCGGGCAGCGGATTGCCCGCGGGCGGCTGCGCACCTGCGCGGCCCTGTGCCTGGCCTGCGGCCGCCTGCACCTGCACCGCGGCGGCGGCACCGGCCGCGGCTGCCGCCTGCGTGTCGACACCGCGCGCCGCCGTCACTCCGTCGACGGCGGCGTCGGCGGTCTGCGCGGCATCGTCCGCGGTCTTGGCCGCCTTCTCCGCGGTTGCCGCGGCGACGGTCGCCTGCACCGAGGTCAGCAGTCCCGACAGCGCGCTGATCAACTGCAGCGACTTCGGTCCACCGAGCTTGCCGAGGTGCGTCAGCGCGCGACGCGGCTCCAGATGGCCGGTCGCGAATCCCATCACCAAGCCGGCGATGAGGATGCGCGGCGGCGTCCAGGCTTCGCGCCAGCTGGTGCGCAGCGCGCGGTAGCGGTCGGTGGTCTGCACCACGCGACCGTCCACCAGCGATTCGGCACGTTCGACGCGATGCTTGAGGCCTTCGAAATTCATGGCGTCTTCGCCTGTTCCGCTGCGGCTGTCGCAGCGTTCGCGGCGTCGTCCTCGTCGTCCGGATCGTCATGCCCGGCTTCGGAGAACATGCCCAGACGCGCCAGCTGGCGGCGCGTCGCATGCATGCCGGCGTAGTCGAAGAACACCGACACGCGCCAGGCGGCGAACGCAGTGACGACCAGGCTGATCAGCGTGGCGATCGAGATCGACGCCAGCCACGACAGGCCCCAGGACTGCAGCAATGCGATCGCGGCGCCCATCGCCAGCAGCCAGGCCGATGCGCCGAACACCACCGACACCGCCGACCACGCCAGCGCACGCCCGAGGGCACTGCGCGACAACGCGAAATCGGCCGACACCAGCTTGCGCAGGGCGCGGCCGCTGTCGACGCCGGAGCTGAAGGTTTCAGTGGCCGCCGCACGGATGCGGCGGATGCTTTCGTCGAGGTGTGGTGCCTCGCCGGGTGCACGGTGTGCACTGCCGGCGGGTTCCTCGCGTGGGTCGTCCCCGGTCACGCGCTCGGTCATGAAACCGCGCGCTTACTTGCTGCGCGCGAGTTTGGCGATGATCCAGCCGGCCGCGAACGCGGTGCCGAATGCCGCGATCGGACGCTCACGGATCAGATCGGCGGCGCTCTCGACGAGATCGCGGCCCTTGTCGAGCAGCACGTCGTACTGTTCCTTCGCGGCGGTGCCGCCTTCCTCGAACGCGGCGACGCCGGCGATCGCGGAGTCGGCGAGGTCGGACTTCACGGTCGCGCGGCCGAGCTTGAGCTCGTCACCGGCCACGTTGGCGGCGTTCTTGACCGCGGCGCCTGCATCGCGGGCGGCCTGGGCGAGGTGCGAACCTGCCTCGCCAAGATGGGTCTTCACCGCGTCGGTCGAAGTGGGGGTCATGGTGGTGCTCCTGTCAGGTGGACGGTGCAGCGCGCGGGGCGCGGCACGTGGGGAAATCGGTCAGCGCATCATCAGGTCGTTGATGCGTCCACGGCGTGAAATGCGCAGCACCAGATCGGACGGACGCTCGGCCAGCGAATCGCGGAAGCCTGCGAGATCGCGGAACTGGCCGCTGTTCGCCGCGAGGATCAGATCGCCGTCGCGCAGGCCACTCTGGTAGGCGCGGCTGCCGGTGTCCACCTTCTCCACGAGCACGCCGCCGGCGCGCTGGTTCTGGCGACGCAGCGCTTCAGGCAGGTCGGCGAACATCGCACCGGCCAGGCGCGCATCGACGCTGGCGCCGTCGCGCGGCAGCGCGGTCAGGCGCGTGTCGACCTTCACCGTGCGGCCGTCGCGCAGGACCTCCAGCGTCACCGGCGTGTCGAGTGCCTGCAGGCCCTGGAAGTTGCGCAGCGATTCGCTGTTGTCGATGCGCTCGCCGTTCGCCGACACCACCACGTCGCCGGTGCGCAGGCCGGCGCGTGCGGCCGGCGAACCGCCGTAGACGCGCGTCACCACCGCGCCGCGCGGATTGGCGAGGCCGAGGCCCTGGGCGATGCGCGCGTCCACCGTCTGCGTGTCGATGCCCAGCGTGCCGCGCTGCACGCTGCCGGTCGTCGCCAGCTGGGTCATCACATTGCGGGCCAGGCCGATCGGAATCGCGAAGCCCAGGCCGATGTTGCCGGCCATGCTGCCCTGCGTGTTGAAGCTCGCGGTATTGATGCCGACCAGCTGGCCGCGCAGGTTGACCAGGGCGCCGCCCGAGTTGCCCGGATTGATCGACGCGTCGGTCTGGATGAAGTTCTGGAAGCCCACGCCCGGCACGTTGCTGCGGCCGACCGCCGAGATGATGCCCGAGGTCACCGTCTGCCCGAAGCCGAACGGATTGCCCACCGCGACGACGAAGTCGCCGACCTGCAGGTTGGCATCCTGGGCGAGCGGAATCGCGGTGAGGTTGTCGGCCTTGATCCGCATCAGCGCGACATCGGTGTCGACGTCCGACCCGATGAACTCCGCTTCCACCGTGCGGCCGTCGGCGAGCGTCACCGAGACGTCGTCGGCGCCTTCGATCACGTGGTGGTTGGTCAGCACGTAGCCCTGCTGCGCATCGACGATGACACCGGACCCCAGAGATTCGTTGATCCGCTCCTGGCTCAGCTCGGGAAACATGCGGCGGAAGAACGGGTCGTTGCCGAACGGACTCACGCGCACGCGCTGCTTGGTGTGCACCGACACCACCGACGGCGTCACCGTCCTGAGCATCGGCGCCAGTGACGGCAGCGCCGCGCCGTCGACCGCGGCCGGCAGCGCGGCCATCGTCGGCACCGTGACGGCGGCAGGCGTGGCGCCGGCCGGTTGCTGCACCACGTCGCGGATCGCGGTCGCGGCGAAGCCGCCGAATGCGGCGGCGCAGGTCAGGGCGAGGAGGGTGGTCTTGGCACGCATGGAACGTCCCCTGTCGGCGGTGCGTCGTGGTCGACGCCTGGGCATGGAAGTGTGTGCGACGGGCGACCGTACCGGCTGCCGTCGAGGCCTGCCAGTGTGCCGCGCGCCGTTTGAATCGGTGTTGAAAACCGCAGGCATCCCGACGACGTCGGCGCGCTTGGCCGCGCATGCCCCGCGCCGACGGACGATCGCCGGTCCGGTTGACACCGGTCGGAGTCCGGGCGTAGCGTGGACCCCCGTTGCCGCCACTACATCTTGTGTGTCGGCATCGTGAATGCCCCACACATGGGGCTCGCGCGGACAGCGACACTTCGCAGCAAAGGGGATGCACGCGATGGGTTCGAACGCCATGGACATCACGGCCGCCGGCCGCATCCGGCGACGCGCCCGCACGGGCGAGCGCCATCCGGAGACCGCACGCACCGACGGCGCCTGACGCGCCGGCGGCCCGGCCGCATCCGCACCACGATCACGACAGGCGACCGGCATGGCCGGCGCCCCTGAAGGAGCGCACAGCAGCATGAGCACGGTTCGCCTCGCGGCGGTGAAGTCCGATCCCGGCCCCGACATCCCGATGCAGCCCGCGTCGGACGACATCTGGGACAAGAAGTACCGGCTCAAGACCAAGCAGGGCGTGGCCGTGGATGCCGACATCGACGGCACCTACCAGCGCGTGGCCCGGGCGCTGGCCGAAGCCGAGACCACGGTCGAGAAGCAGCGCCACTGGCACGAACGCTTCCTGTGGGCGCTGCGCCGCGGCGCGATTCCCGCCGGCCGCATCACGTCCAATGCCGGCGCGCTCGAACACAAGCCCGCGACGAGCACGATCAACTGCACCGTGTCGGGCACGATCGTCGATTCGATGGACGGCATCCTCGAGAAGGTCCACGAGGCCGGCCTGACATTGAAGGCCGGCTGCGGCATCGGCTACGAGTTCTCCACGCTGCGGCCCAAGGGCGCGTTCGTCGCCGGCGCCGGCGCGTACACGTCGGGCCCGATGTCCTTCATGGATATCTACGACAAGATGTGTTTCACCGTCAGTTCCGCCGGCGGCCGCCGCGGCGCGCAGATGGGCACCTTCGACGTCAGCCATCCCGACGTGCGCGATTTCATCCGCGCCAAGCGCGAGGACGGCCGCCTGCGCCAGTTCAACCTCTCGCTGCTGATTACCGACGGTTTCATGGACGCCGTCGACAGCGACGCCGACTGGCCGCTGGTGTTCCCGATCAACGACAAGGAAACCGGCGATGTCGATCTCGCCGACGTCGAGCAGATCATCTGGCGCGAATGGCCGCAGACCACCGGTTACGTGACCCGCGACGACGGCCTCGTCGCGTGCAGGGTCTACGGCAAGGTCCGCGCGCGGCACCTGTGGGACATGATCATGGTCTCGACGTACGACTACGCCGAGCCGGGCTTCATCCTCATCGACCGCGTCAACGAGATGAACAACAACTGGTGGTGCGAGACCATCCGCGCGACCAATCCATGCGGCGAACAGCCCCTCCCGCCCTACGGCGCCTGCCTGCTGGGCTCGGTCAACCTCACCAAGTTCGTGCGCGAGCCGTTCACCGAGCGCGCGCGTTTCGACTGGGAGGAATACAAGGAAGTCGTGCGCGTGTTCACCCGCATGCTCGACAACGTGGTCGAGGTCAACGGCCTGCCGCTGCAGAAGCAGCGCGACGAGATCATGCGCAAGCGCCGCCACGGCATGGGCTTTCTCGGCCTCGGCAGCACCGTGACCATGCTGCAGATGAAATACGGCGCGCCCGACTCCTGCGCGTTCACCGAGCGTGTCGCGCGCGAGATGGCGGTCGCCGGCTGGGAGATGGGCCTGACGCTGGCGCAGGAGAAGGGCCCTGCGCCGATCATGGAAGAGCGCTTCACCGTCACTCCGGCGATGCTGCGCAAGCGGCCCGAAATGGCGAGCGACGGCTGGAAGCCCGGCCAGGAGATTCCCGGCAAGGTGCTGCACGCGAAGTACTCGCGCTACATGCAGAAGATCGCCGAGGTTGCCCCCGAACTCGTCGACCACCTGGCCGAAGTGGGCGCGCGCTTCACCCACCACAGCTCGATCGCGCCGACCGGCACCATCTCGCTGTCGCTGGCCAACAATGCCTCCAACGGCATCGAACCCTCGTTCGCGCACCACTACAGCCGCAACGTGATCCGCGAGGGCAAGAAGTCCAAGGAGAAGGTGGACGTCTTCTCGTTCGAGCTGCTGGCCTATCGCGAACTGGTCAATCCGAAGGCGATGCCGTACTCGGAGGACGCCGACGCGCAGCTGCCGGACTACTTCATCGCCGCCGACGACATCACGCCCAAGGCGCACGTCGACGTACAGGCCGCCGCGCAGAAATGGGTGGACAGCTCGATCTCCAAGACCGCGAACGTGCCGACGGATTATCCGTACGAGGACTTCAAGGACATCTACCGCTACGCCCACCAGCAGGGCCTCAAGGGCTGCACCACGTTCCGCTTCAACCCCGCCGCGTTCCAGGGCGTGCTGGTCAAGGAAGCGGACCTCGCCAACACCACCTACCGCTTCGAGCTGGAAGGCGGCGAAGTACTGGAGGTCGCGGGCAACGAGCAGATCGAATACGACGGCGAGATGCACACCGCCGCCAATCTGTTCGACGCGTTGAAGGAAGGGTATTACGGCAAGTTCTGAGCAGTGCCGCGTCGCGTCGCCGGCAAGGGCGGCGCGGAAGCGGCGGTGCAATCCGCAGTCGCATCACCGTCGTATCCGCAACTGCTGCTCCCCTGCGCACCGGCTTCGCGCTACATTTCCGCCGCGGACGAAGTGCTCCGTAAAGTTCACTGACGAGGACACCCATAATGAGTAACGGAAACGGGGTTGCAGACACCCTGACGCACGCCGCAGAAGATGTCGCCGAGAAGGCGAAGGAAATCGTCGCGGAGGTCAAGAAGCGCGCAAACGCGGTCGCGAAGTCCGCGAAGAAGAGCGCGCAGGACGCCGAGAAGACCGTCACCAAGCGCGTCACGAAAGTGCGCAAGGCCGCGACCAAGCGCGCCGAAACGGCGAGCAAGGCCGTGAGCAAGCGCGTGACCGCGGTGAAGAAGTCGCTCGCCGCCGCCAAGACCGCCGCGTCGTCCGAGATCGCCGCGCTCAAGCGCAAGGGCGCCGGCAAGACCGCCGCGAAGAAGACGACGAAGAAGACCGCCAAGAAGACGACGGCGAAGAAGGCCACCGCGAAGAAGGCAACGGCCAAGAAGGCCGTCGCCAAGAAGTCGGTCGCCAAGAAGGCACCGGCGAAGAAGGCCGCGACCAAGAAGGCCGCGACCAAGAAGTCGGCGACCCGCAAGACCGCCGCCAAGAAGGCCGCGACCACCCGCAAGGTCAACGCGACCAAGAAGACCGTCAAGAAGGCGGTGAAGAAGGTCGTCAAGAAGGCCGCCGCCAAGACCGCGACCGCCAAGCGCAGCGTCGCCGCCCGCAAGGGCGTCGCCAAGAAGGCGGTGAAGACCGCCAAGCGTTCGGTCGCCGCCAAGAAGGGCGCCACCAAGCGCGCGTCGAAGAAGGCCTGACCCACCTGCTCGAGCCCCTCTCCCTCTGGGAGAGGGGTTGGGGTGAGGGAAGACCGTCGCCCCAATCCCATCGAGCGCAGTGACAGAGCCCCTCTCCCTCCGGGAGAGGGGTTGGGGTGAGGGCAAGACGTCGCCCCAATTCCAAACCGAGCACCACCCATCTCTCTACAGCAGCACCATCGCCACACGCCCCACCCAGGACACCGCCATGGCCGTCAAGATCGACCGCAAGATCACCGGATACGCCGTCGTCAAACCGGAAGACAAGCCCGTCGAAGGCGCGTCCGTCCCGCGCGAGACCGTCGAGGCCGAACTCCCCAAGGCCGACGTCATCCACATGCACGAGCGCATCGAGCGCCCGGACGTCCTGATCGGCAGCACCTACAAGATCAAATCCCCGCTGGTCGAACACGCCATGTACGTGACGATCAACGACATCGTGCTCAACGCCGGTTCCGAGCACGAGCAGCGCCGCCCGTTCGAGATCTTCATCAACTCCAAGTCGATGGACCACTTCCAGTGGATCGTCGCGCTGACGCGCATCATGTCCGCCGTGTTCCGCAAGGGCGGCGACGTGACGTTCCTGGTCGAGGAAATGCGCGCGGTGTTCGACCCCAAGGGCGGCTATTTCAAGGCCGGCGGCGTGTACATGCCGTCGCTGGTCGCCGAGCTCGGCATGATCGTCGAGGACCACCTGAAGTCCATCGGCATGATGCACGACCCCGAAATGAGCGAGGCGCAGAAGGCGCTGATCGCCGAGAAGCGCAAGCAGATCGCCCTGCGCGAAGGCTCAAAAAAAAACAGTGACGTGAGCGGCGCACCGCAGGCGCCTGCCAGCGAAGACGAACATCCCGAGGACATCGCCATCACTGGCGACGGCGCGAGCTTTCCGCCGTCGGCGACCATGTGCCACAAGTGCAGCACCAAGGCGCTGGTGCTGATGGACGGGTGTGCGACGTGTTTGAACTGCGGGTATTCGAAGTGCGGCTGACCCACAGCTGGCGCGCTACAGCGTGGCGATGAACAACGGATCGTCGACCATCGCTGCCACGATCTCGCGTATCACCTGCATGCCGTTCTCGCCGTTGGTGAGGATCACCGCCCCGTAGCCGCGCGCCGGCAGATGGAAGGCGAACGTGCGAACGCCCCAGCTGGCACCGCTGTGGTTGACGAAGGTCTCTCCGTCCAGGACCAGCACTTCCCAGCCCAACGCAGGTCCGACGCTGCCCTTGCAGTGGGCCGCGGTCACCTGCGCCTTTTCGCACAGGCCTGCGAGTGCTTCGGGCGTTGCGAGGTCGCGGGTCGGGCCGAGACGACGCGCCGCGAGGTCGGCCGACAGGCCGTCGTTGCGCATGACGCTGGCGAGGAAGCGCCCGTAATCGCCGATGGTGGCGCGCATCAGGTCCGCGGCGGACCAGGTGTGCTGCGTCTGCGGAGGCGATTCGCCTCGCGGGCCGCGGGGTTCGGCCACACGACCGGCGAACCACGCGCGCGCGGTGAACGCGCTTTCATGCATTCCGGCCGGATCGAGGACGGTGGTCTTGGCGAGCGCCTCGAACGGTTGTCCCAAGGCGCGCTCGATGTAACGGCCCACGTAGTCGTATCCCTCGCCGGAGTATCCGGTCTGGCTGCCGGGCTTCCACAGGAATGACAGTGTCTGGCCGGAGTCGCGGCGCCAGTTGGCGAATCCGGTCTGGTGCGAAAGGGCGATGCGTGCGGTCAGGAGCGGCGTCCATTCGTGGCCGGCGACATCGGGATCCACCCAGTGCGCCGCCATGGGCGCATCGAGCGATATCTTCCCGGCGGACGCCAGCCTCAGGACGACCTCCGCGGACACCGGCTTCGTCAGTGAAGCGAGGTTGTACAGCGTGTGCCGAGTGGCCGGCACGCCCGGCGACTGCTCGCCGGTGACGAATGTCCATGTCAGTCGGCCGTCCTGTACGAATGCGATCGCGACGCTCGGCACGTCGTTGACGGCGAGCCATCCGTCGGCTTGACGGGTGATCAGATTCCGTAGCGCTTCCGCATCCGGGCGAGCGGCCGGGTTCGACCCCGGCGCCGGCGAAGCTATGCTCGCGAACAGCATGGCCGCGAGCAGGCAGGTCGCGTGATATCGGGCCATGGGTTGCTCCTCTCGTATCGAGCAGAAAGTGATCGCTATCGGGACACGGTCAATGTGGAAGAGGTTGCAGTCCGCCCGGTGTGCCCCGCCAATAACGGTGCCAGGTTCACTTGTCGGACCGCGAGTCAGAACCCGCTTCAGAATGCCGGCCCCCGGCCCGCCCGCTAAACTGCGCGCTCCGCTTTCGTTAGACAAGGATCCCGCCATGCCCTTCACCACCACCCCGTCCGGCCTGCAATACGAAGACACCGTCGTCGGCACGGGCAAGGAAGCGCAGCCTGGCCGGAATGTGACCGTGCACTACACGGGCTGGCTGTACGAGAACGGCGTGCAGGGCGCGAAGTTCGATTCGAGCAAGGATCGCGACGAGCCCTTCATCTTTTCGTTGGGCAGCGGCATGGTCATCAAGGGCTGGGACGAAGGCGTGCAGGGCATGCAGGAAGGCGGCCAGCGCACGCTGATCATCCCGGCCAACCTGGGTTACGGCGCCCGGGGAGCCGGTGGCGTCATCCCGCCCAACGCCACGCTGAAGTTCGACGTCGAACTGCTGGGCGCCTGAATCCGGCGGCGCACGCGGACGGCGCCAACGGAGCCCGGTTCACTTCTCGGGTGATGCGTGCGACGACGCCGTTTCGCACTTCGCTTCCAGCGAGTTGATGCTGCCAGGTGCGGGCAACCAGAAGGCAGCTCAATTCCCGGACTGGTGGCCAAGGCGACGAACTGTTGATGAAGGTCCGTCCCGCGCTGCTGCGATATGTGGGGCCTTCGCATGGATCTCACGAAAATAAACGCCTAGTCCCTCCGCGCGATGGAACGCAGCCCGTCACGCCTTGCAAGCAGGGGACCGATGACACTCTCCCGCACACCCAGACGCTGGAGTTTCAGATGACTTCCAATATGACCCGTATTTCTCTCACCATTGCGCTGTCTTCGGTGCTGGCGCTCGCTGTCGGCTGCTCGAACGACCGCACTGCCGACGACCGTGCCGGCATGCAGCCGGCCAATGATCCGGCCGTGCAGACCACCCCGCCTGTCGGCACGCCGGCAGACACGACCGGTGCTCCGCGTACCGGCATGAACGACGGCCCCGACTCCGATCAGCCTGGCACCGATACCTGGATCACCACGAAGGTGAAGTCCTCGCTGCTCGCCGACTCCAACGTGTCCGGCCTCGACATCCAGGTCGAAACCGTCAACGGCGTGGTGACGCTGACGGGCCAGGTGGACCAGCAGACCCAGATCGCCGAGGCCACCCGCATCGCGCGTGAGATCGAAGGCGTGACCGAGGTCCGCACCACCGGTCTGACCACCGCGCCCAACCGCTGATTCCGGCTGCTGCGGGTTGGGGCCATTTGCCCGGCCGGTAGCGCATAGCGGGCTCCAGCAGTCAACAGATGCCGCGCACCTCAGGGTGCGCGGCATTCTGCTGAAAGCAGCTGACGGCGCCAGCTTCATCTCTTGGGAAATCGGCGACGCGGCGATGGCGACCTCCACGTCATACACTCCGACCCATCAGTTGCCATGCCGGCGCTATTGGGAGAAACGGATGTCGAGTGGAATGGGTGATGGACTTGCGGCGCTTGGTCTGGTGTGGATGTTGTTCGTGGTGGTGCTCGCGATTCTGTGGATTCTCGTGCCGTTCGCGATCTTCGGCATCAAGCCATTGCTGCGCGACCTGATCCGCGAGCAGAAGGCGACGCAGGCGCTGCTGACGACGATTTCCCAGCAGGTCCATCCGATTTCGATCGAAGTCACGAAACCACGTCCGCTGCACGTCGAGACCGTGTCGCGCGCGTGACTGCCGCGCCACAGTCAGTCGAGATGGTCGTGCAACCTCAGGTGCTGAGTTTCGCGGCGCTGGAATCGCGTATCCGTGACATGCCGGATGGTCCGGCCTCGATCCTGACAACCCCGCGCCGGATTCGCTGGCTCAATGTTGCCGGCACCGTGGCGATCGGCTTCGGCTTGTTACCGTTCCTGCTGGCGCAGTTCATGACGCCGCACGTGTGGATGGTGCGTATGGCGCAGGTCTGCGTCTCGAGTGCGTGCCTGCTCTACGCGCCCGGAATGGTGCGAGGCGTGTACGTCATGGCACGCGAATTCTGGCGGTGGCGCGTCAAGCTGGTAGAGCAGAGCGATCACGATCTTGCGCAGTTCCGGGCCTTGCGTACGTGGCTCCTGACGTTCCCGCGTGAAGCACTCGAAGAGCATCGCAACTTCGCGCGACGGGCACATGATCGCTTGGGCGCCAAGCTGGTGCTGCTGATGGGGGGTGTGGAGCGGGCCGGCATCCTGCCGGTACTGGTGGCCGGATTCTTCCTGTTGCGCGAAGTCGAGGGCCTCGGCATCGAGTCGCTGGCCGACGTGCCGTTGTGGCAGGCGGTGCTGGCCCCGTTCCTCGTCATCATCTGGTGTATCGGCGTGATGGCGGTCCGAATGCGACTCGCGCACGAACTCTACGACTGGGTGCTGACGGATGCGCTGGATCGAAGCGGGTCTGTACCGGACGGATGAGCCGCCAGATTCGTTTCCTGTCCGCGACCGACGCGTCGCGGCGGGTGCTTGCGCAGTATTCTCCGAGTCGTCAGCAGGCAGCAAGCGCGCCGCCCGTCATGCGAGGATGTGGGAGGGAAACGGGGGAGCAGGATGCTCGGCTTGCTGTTCGGAAAGAGAACCACTGCGGCGCAGACGGCGCCGGACACACACGACGCGCACGCGCGCATGCCGGTACAGATGTACTGGCGCTCCGACATGACGCTGCCGGTCCCGGACTGGTATGCGATGCATGACGGACTTCCTGACGACGCGGAAGATGGGCTGCAATACGCCTACTACGACGCTGCGGCCGCGCACTGGCTGGACGTGCTGGCCGATGCCCTGCCTGCCGACTATCGGCAGACAGGTGCGACCGATTTCCTGCTGCTGTCGACGCAATCGGCCCGCGAGGCCGCGCTCGTGCTGCGTAGTTGCACGCAGGCGCTGCGGGCGATCAAGAAGAGCCTCGGCCCCTTGGCCTGCGACAGCGGGAACGGCCGCTACATCGTGCTGGTGTTTGCCAGCCAGGACGATTACGACGCCTATGTGTCGCAGTACCAGGGCGAGGGCGAGGAAGCGCCGATGTCCAGCGGCGTCTTCATCAACGCCGGCCACGGACATTTCGCGAGCTGGCACGACGGGCTGGACGAGCTGGAAGCAGTCGTCGTCCACGAACTGACCCATGCGTTGCTCGCGCACCTGCCGATGCCGGAGTGGCTGCACGAGGGCTTCGCGGTGAACGTGGAGCGCACCCTGCTGCCGCGGCTCGCCGACCCGCGTCTCGCGCTGTATCGCCCCGACGAGATGGCCGCGCGGCATGCGGACTGGTGGAATGCGACGACGATCCAGGCCTTCTGGTCGGGCGCGGCGTTCCATACCGTCGGTGAAGGCGTCGAACTGGCCTACGAACTCGCGCGCGAGATCACCGCGCTCGCCGCGCGCGAAGACGAAACGGCGTTCCGCGCATTCGCGGCGATCGCCGACGGGCATGACGCCGGCAGCGCAGCCGCGATCGATACGCTGGGTTATCCGCTCGAGCATCTGATCGAAGCCGTGCTCGGCGAGGGCGACTGGGCGCCGAGGCCCGATCGGTGGTCGGCGGCCAGTCCGGCCTGACGAACCGATACAGGCCGGAGCGCTTGGGCGGCGCGTCCCGGCGATCCGTCGCCATCCCACGTGATCGTTTCGAACGCGCCGACATCGAGTGCCGTCGACGTGATCGAAACCTGTATCGACTCATGGGACCGCGGAGCGTGACGCCAGCGCTACGCGAACCGGCGTCCGGCTCAGCCACCCGGGCCCGCAGGCGGTCCGGGCAGCGCGGGAATCTTGGCTTCTTCGGCAGCCACGCGTTCGGCGGTCCAGGACTCGCGCAGGAAACGGTGGATCGCAGCCACCTCCTCTTCCCGCAGATAGGACAGCTGCTCGCGCGCGGTGAAGCCCATGGCGCTGTCGGTGGCATAGAGATCGCGCCCGTCACGGGTGACGCCGGTACGCAACAGTGTCCTGAACTCCGGCAGCGAGTACGTCTGCGCGATCGCCAGGCTCGGGGCGTTCATGATCTGCTTCGGCAGCTGATGGTGGCAGTGCACGCAGCCCACCACGTAGGTCATGCGCTCGCCCGAGGGTGCTGCGACCGGCGCAGCGGTCGATGCGGCTGTCGCCGGCGCGGTCTGCCGCGCGCATCCGCCCAGGAACAGCGCAGTGCACACGGCAACGCAGAGAAGGGCAGGCCGAGCCATCGTGATGTCCGTCTGGAGAGTGTGCTTCCCATCTACGGGCAAAGGACGCGGTTCCGGACAGATCATGCGATGACGTGCCGAGTGCACTGCGGCGCGGGCGCCCGCGCACCTGGGGATCGACGATCGAAGCCGCGCATCGACGAGCGAACCCGTTTCCTTCTCTGTGATAGTCAGGATCGCGATTCCGCTGGCGATCTCACTTGTTGCGTGACCGGATCGGCGAGCGGACAACCGCGCACGTGTTGCCGACCGCTCTTGCAGCAGAGACCCTGCGATACCGGTCGAGGTCGCCCGAGGGCGTCGCACGAAGCGCGGCAGGCGAATCCACCGGCCAGTGGGAGCAGCGGGCGCCGTGTTCGCGCTGAACCGCTGCTGTGCCTCTCGGGGAGCGGATGGTGGATGTCCCGGAACGACGTCCGCTTGCGGCCGTGGCGGGCGCATACTTCCGATCTGATCCCGACGGCCATGCGCATGATTGACCCGATTCCACTGGAAGACCTCGCACTTCTCGACGTACTGCAGCAGATCAGCCAGGCCAGCGGGTCGACGCCGGTGGAAACCGAAATGGCGCGGCGTCTGATCGAGAGCGCGCTCGTCGAGGAACACGAGGAGGGTGTCCGGTTGACCCACGCGGGTATTGCGCTGTGCAAGTCGCTGCAGCACCGCGTGGCGGCGGACAAACTGGCCAGCCAGATCATCGAGAAGCGCGAAAGTGGCGACGATAGCGCCCGTCCTCTCCCGGGATAACGATCACCGGTCGAACCGTCTTCGAACGCATGAAGTGCCGGGAGGACGCGCGTCGGCTCCTTCCGCTTTGGCGTTCCAGGACTCGACGTCTGCGGTCAGCAGGTCGCCGACGGCCGTCATTGCGCAGGCGTTGCGGGCGCGCGGGATGCATTGTCGGTAGCGCCCACTCGCCCTCGGCGTCCGTGCACTTGCTGCCGCGCATGGCGTCATACCGTGTGGATGCAACGGCGACTGGCCATGGCTGTACGCATTGGTCATGGTGCGCGGACCTGTACCGCTGTAGCGGCGTCATGCGCGCGTGATAGCGGCCACTTCTCGCGATCTTTCGTAGCGAAATGCGCCGCGGATCTTCATGGCCGTTTCAACCCGGCAAGGCCGTTTTGCTGCAGCACGCGCTTTCCGTTCGAAGCGCAGGAATCGCGCCGATGTTCGTTCCGATCTGGCTGGTCGCGATCGCTGTCATCGCGTTCCTCGCGCTCGCTACCTGGGCATGGCTGTTGGCGAGCGGCCGCAATCCGTTGCCGTTTCCCGATCGCGGGTCGCGCATTTTCGCGGCGGCCTCGCCGGAGGCCAAGGCTGCGATCGTCGAAGTGCTCGCGCGCAACGGATTGCGGGAGCGATTCCGGTTCGACACCGACGGTGTGCTGCGCTCGATCCTGTTCGACGGCACGATCATCAACTGGTCCGCGCCCGACGTGACGCGCAGGCTGCGGCACGCGACGTCGGCGATCGGCCTGGTCGCCGACGATCCCGTCGCGCGCGCCCAGGACGCGGCAGCACGGTTGCGCTCGCATGGTTTCAGCGCCGACGTGGTGCGGGACGCGGAACCGGGCCTGCCGGTCGTATTCCTGCTGACCGATGCAATGCCCGGCACGGTGCTCAACTTCCGTCGGCACGTGATCCACATGCCGCGTCCGACGAAGCCGTCGAAGCGTTGATCCGGCGATCGCGGTGTCGGACTGGATCGCCTGCGTATCCCGGCGCGACCGCGTCGAACGGGCGCCCGCGACGTCTCACGCCTCCGCGTCGATCGTCTCGTCCAGCCTGTCCGACGCCACCATGTAGCCGCTGGCTTCGATCGCATCGCGCACTTCGAGCAGGGCGATGCCGAGTGCGTCGAGATCGGCTGTGTCCGCGGTGCCGACGATCTCGATGCAGCGGTCGTTGAACCACGTCCAGAACTGGCGGTAGGTCTTGCCCTGCCAGTGTTCGTGGCGGATGGCCTGGTAGAGCTCGCCGACGGCGATGGTCGATGCGTCGCGCATCAGAATTCCGCCTGGCCGGGCAGCAGGCCGCGCAGTTCGGGGTCGGTGAGGTTGCGCCACTGGCCGGGCTTGAGATGCGCCAGCTTGACCGGGCCGATGCGCACGCGGATCAGCTGTTTCACGCGCAGCTTGAAGTGCGCGGCCATCAGCCGGATCTGCCGGTTGAGGCCTTGGACCAGGATGATGCGGAAGCCGAACTTGCCCAGCGGGCTGGTGCGGCAGGGCAGGGTGGTCTGGCCGTGGATCGGCACGCCGCGCGCCATGCCGCGCAGGATCTCCTTGGTGACCGCGTGGTTCACAGTGACCAGGTACTCCTTCTCCAGCTTGTTCTCGGCGCGCAGGATCGCGTTGACGATGTCGCCGTTGCTGGTCAGCAGGATCAGGCCTTCGGAATCCTTGTCGAGACGGCCGATCGGGAAGATGCGCTCGCGGTGGTCGACGAAGTCGACGATGTTGCCCTTCACCGAAGCCTCGGTGGTGCAGGTGATGCCCACCGGCTTGTGCAGCGCGATGTAGACGTGGCGACGCTTGCCCGGCGCGGTGGTCCGCTGCAGCAGCGCCTGGCCGTCGATCATGACGGTGTCGCCTTCGGCCACTTCCGCGCCCACGCGCGCGCGCATGCCGTTGACGGTGACCCGGCCCTCGCCGATGAGACGGTCGGCTTCGCGCCGCGAGCAGGCGCCGGTGTCGCTGATGTGCTTGTTCAGGCGCATGGCCGCGTGCGGTGTCGGTGATCGCGAAGGGCACGCAGTCTGGCAGATCGGGCGCGCGGGGTCATCGCGGCACGAAAGTCCGCGCTCGCATGGCGGCGATCCCCGCACAAAACCCCGGGCACAAAAAAACCCGGACGTTGCCGCCCGGGTTTCTCGGCACCGCTTGCGCGGTGCGGGTCGAGTAGAACTTACTCGGCCTGGACTTCTTCAGCCTGCAGGCCCTTCTGGCCCTGCGCGACCTTGAACGAGACCTTCTGGCCTTCCTGGAGCGACTTGAAGCCGCTGCCCTGGATCGAACGGAAGTGGACGAACAGGTCGTCGCCGCTCTGCGGGGTGATGAAGCCGAAGCCCTTGGCGTCGTTGAACCACTTGACGGTGCCGGTCTGACGATCAGACATGGTGTTACTCCTTGGATCAATTATTGGAAGCACGGCCCGCAAGTGCGGTGCCGGGACTGTATCGAGCAAGGGGTAACGCGAAGCGATGGAGCGGATCGTCTGGAAAGGTCATCGCTGACCCTGGAACCTGTGATCAACCGCATCGGAGCCACGATGTACCGTGATCCCGCTTTGAACAGTGGGTGCACCTTACAGCACTTTTCCGATTTGTCCGTGAACTGTGTTCGCGGGCGCGCGGGTGCGGAGGCGGGATATCCGGTCGGAAGGCGGTCTGACGCGGTAAATGCGGGTTTTCCTCCAGAACAGTCGCGTCTGCGATTTCCGTTCATGTGCCGCCGATGCGCCGAAATTGCGGAGGTCGCCCACAGGCGCGGCGGCGGACGTCGGCCCTGGTGCAGTATCTGTAGCCTGCCGCTCCTGCGGTGGGCCGTTGCAGATCGCTTCGGCGCGCTCCACAAGGCGCATGTCGACCAGGGGGCGAAGCTCGCCGCGGCGGGTCGAATCCGATATCCGGCATCTGATCTCGCCCTGCCGACGTCCATCCGGACCCTCCGCTGGACGTGGTTGATCGATGTCCAAGAGCCGGCTGCATGGGTAGATGAGCGGTGCGGCGGCATCCGGTCTGTGCCCCGTTCACGAAGCTGCACATGCAACCGCCCGATAGGCGCCGGCGCGTCACAGTTGGTTGATCCAGGCGCGCGCAGGGTGGCCGCACACCCATCGCACCGTACGGAGATCCGCCATGAGCATTCCGCAGACACCGGACAGCATGAGGAAGTCCCAGCAGGACCAGGCGCCGCCGCAGAAGCCTGAAAACGAAAAGCCGTCGAAGCTGTCCAACGACGATGTGGGCGACCGGGCGGACGAGCGCCAGGGCGGACACTGACTGCGCTGTCCAACGACAGAAGGAGGGCCGTAGGCGACGGTGCGACGAACCATCGTCGCTGCCTTGCGTAGACCGTGGATTGAGTCGGGCATCACACGCTCGTATCGATCGACGATGCGCGTCTTTCGGACATTGCCGGGACGCCGCCCGCGGCGGCAGCAACGGGCCTAGGACCCGGCAGTCGGCACGCGGGGCGTCGCGGAGTCCACGACGCCGCCATTCGCCAGGGCGTCCTTGAGCGCGTCGGCGCCGTAGGGCTTCTGAAGGACGTAGTAGTGACGCAGGCGTTCGGGCACACCGGCGACGCCGTAGCCGGTCATGAAGATGTAGGGGATGCCGCGTGCGTCGAGGGCGTCGGCGACCGGAAAACTCTGCTCGCCGCCGAGGTTGATGTCGAGGATCGCGAAGGTGATGGCCTGCGTGTCGAGGATCTTCAGGGCCTGGTTGACGGTCGACGCCACGGCCGGCATCGCGTAACCGAGATCGCCGAGGAAATCCTCGAGCAGCATCGCGAGGATGGATTCGTCCTCGACGACGAGGATGGACGCATCGGTCGCGATCATCGGGCGGTCGTGTCCGTCGACGCGGCGTCCAGTGGCGCGGTCGCGCTGAACACGACGCCGCCGGGCGCGTAGTCCAGTTCGACATCGCCGCCGAGATCGCTGCGCAGTCCGCGCTGCAACAGGCGCGAACCGAAGCCGTGCCGGGTCGGCGTTTCGACCGCGGGGCCGCCGGATTCCCGCCAGGTGAACCGCATCGCCGCGCCCGCCTGCGCATGCGTGCAGTCCCAGGTGATGTGCACCTCGCCCGCGTCGCGCGACAGCGCGCCGTACTTCACCGCGTTGGTGGCCAGTTCGTGCAGCGCCATCGCCAGCGCCAGGGCGCGCTTGGGGTTCATCCGGCACGGCGGACCCGACACCGTGAAGCGCGCACCGGGCGCGCTTTCGTAGGGTGCGACGGCGCCGGCCACGATGGCCTGGACGTCGGCGCTGTGCCAGTTCTCCCGCGTGAGCACGTCGTGCGCCCGCGACAGCGCGAGCAGGCGCGATTCGATCCGCACGCTGCCGTCGTCGAGATCGTCGGCGTTGCCCAGCGTCTGCCGCACCAGCGACTGCACGGTGGACAGCGTGTTCTTGACCCGGTGATTCAGTTCGTTGACCAGCAACTGCAGGTGCGACTCGTGCTGCCGGCGTTCGGTCACGTCGCGCGTGCTGCCGGCGATGGCCTCGACCTCGCCGTCGGCACCGAGCACCGGCGTGAAGATGTAGTCGTAGATGCGCAGGCCGTCGGCATGGTGGGGAAACGGGACGTCGCCGCGGATCGGTGCGCGGCTGGCGATGACGCGGTCGATCTCCTCGTCGTGCATCGCGGCGTGCCAAGGCTCGTAGCCGATCTCCAGGCAGGTCTTGCCGGCTGCTTCGTCCCAGGTCATGCCCCACATGGTCAGCAGCGCATCGTTCGCGTAGACGAAGCGGTGCTGCAGATCGAACACGTAGAGAAGATCGGGCGTGGCCTGCAGCAGCGCCTCATAGGCGCGCAAGGTGGCGGGGCCACGCGGTTGGGCGAGTTTCACGCAGCGGCTCGTCGGGCGGTGGCCGACTCTAGCACCCGCATTTGTGGGCATTTCGTCACGATGGCCGGTGCCGGCGTCATCGCGTGCAGCGGCCGTACCGAGGTGCCGGACGGAGCGGCTGCGGCGTCGTGCGGGCCTTCGAAGCCGCTGGATGGACGGCGTCGGCGCGGCGTGGCCGGCGTCAGGCTCCGCCGGCGCCTTCGAGCTGTTGCCAGAGCGCCTCGGGCACGGTGTCGAGCGCCTCCAGGCGCGGCCGACCGAACAGGTAGCCCTGGAACAGCGCGACGCCCAGTGTGTGCAGACGCCGGAATTCGCCCGCCGTCTCCACGCCTTCCGCGAGTACGGTGCAGCCCAGCGATGCGGCGATCTGCACGATGCCGCGCACGATCGCCGTACGCGCCGGATCGGTGTCGATGCCGCGGATCAGGGCCATGTCGAGCTTGAGCAGGTCGGGCTGGAAATCCGCCAGCAGATTGAGCCCGGCGTAGCCGGCACCGAAATCGTCGATGGCGGTCAGGAAGCCGCGGCTGCGATAGTCGCGGAAGATGCGTGTCAGGTGCGCGTGGTCGCGGACCTGCTCCGACTCGGCAGTCTCGAAGATCAGCTGCTCGGTGGGAAAACCGAACATCTGCGCCGCGGTCAGCGTCAGCCGGATGCAGGTCGCCGGTTCGTAGACCGCGTTGGGAAAGAAGTTGATCGACAGCCGCTGCTGCAGTCCGAGCCGCGCGGCGGTTTCGATGGCCTTGACCCGACAGGTCTGGTCGAACCGGTACAGCTGCGCCGGCGAGACCCGCGCGATCACGTCCGCCGCGCCGCCGCCGTCCTCGCCGCGGACCAGCGCCTCGTAGCCGAAGATCGAGCGGTCCCGCGCGTCCACGATCGGCTGGAACGCCATGCGGATCTCGAAGTCGAGCGTGTCGTCGCTGCCGCAGCCCTTGCATGGATGCGGCGAGGGCGCTGCGCCGAAGAACCTGTCCAGATACATGCCGTGTCCCGTCGGATGGAGAGCGATCGCGCATGGCGGATGCGCGTCGATGTGCGGCCATCCTACGATCCGACTGCGTGCAGGTGTGCGCGGCACCGCACGCAAGGCACGGATCGAGGGCACAGGCAGCCGGTCGGCGTCGTCGAGACCGGCGGTGATCGGGACATGGCTCCCCGGCGCGAATGTGCGGGTGCTGGGCTGTCGTACGGTGCGTTCTCCGCCGGAAGCAGACGATGCCCAGGCTGCCGCAGGTGGCGTAAGGCGGCGGATGCATCTGCACGTCGGCGCGGCTGCTGCGCGGTCCGGCAGTCTGCGCATGCACCGAACCACACAGCCGTGCAGCTGTCCTGCAACATGCATCGCACCCGGGATCGCACTACGCTGCGCACACCGTTCTGCACGGACCGCAGGGGAGCTGCCGATGAAGCCTCGATACGTTCTGCTGTCGCTCGCGGTCGCCGCGGCCTTCGGCGCGCTGGTCTGGTGGATGATCGTGCGCATGCCCGACGTCCCCGAGGGCGCGATCGCAGGACCGTCGACGGAGGTCGGAGCGCAAGACGGGCGCCGGCCCGCGGCACGCGCTGCAGGCGACAGCGATGCGCCGGCCGGCGACGATGACGCGGCATCGACGATCGTCGCGGAACCCGGCGATGTCGCTGCACCCACGCCGCGTGCGCATTCGGCATCGATCGCACGCGCCGGTCCTGCGCCGATGTCGGCGGACAATGCGCAGCGCGTTGCGGACGTGATCGCACGCATGCGTCAGCACGACCCGCATCTGGACGATCTGCTCACACTGCTGGAGAACGAAGGCCGCGATGACGTCTGGTCCGATGCGGCCGAGGCGCAGCTGGCGGCGTTCCTGCGGACACATGGCGCGCGCCACGTCGACCTGGAAGTGCTGCCGCCGCGCTGCAGCGCCACCGTGTGCGAGATGGTCGCCGTTGCGAAGCCCGGCCTGGGCACCGACGTGGCGAGTGCGGACTGGCAGCGCCTGCTCGCTGACCTGTACGGGCAGGACTGGTTCGGCGCGGTTTTCGTCGACCCGCGCATGGGCATGACGATCGACGCCGGATCCGTGGTCTACGTGACGACTCTGCTGCGCGCGGATCCGCCGCTGTGATGCGCCTGCATGCGGCCGCGCTGCTGCTGGGCGCACTGTCGTCCGCCGCCGTCGCGGCGCCGTCCGAGCCGTTCGCATGGCCGGACGGCCGCCGCGCCGCCGTCAGCCTGGCCTACGACGATGCGCTGGACTCGCAGCTCGACACGGCGATCCCGGCGCTCGACGCGCACGGGTTGAAGGGCAGCTTCTATCTGACGCTGTCGGCCGACGCGGTGCGCACGCGCATGGACGACTGGCGCGCCGCGGCGCGCAACGGACACGAACTCGGCAACCACAGCCTGTTCCACCAGTGCGCGGCGTCGAAGCCGGGCCGCGACTGGGTCCCGCCGCAGCGCGACCTCGAGGGCGACGACCGCGCTGCAGATGCAGGAACAGGTGCGGCTGGCCTCGACGATGCTGCAGGCCATCGACGGCGACACGACGCGGACCTTCACCGTGCCCTGCGGCGACACCGCGGCGCGGGACGGCGACTACGTGACCGGGCTCGCGGCGGACTTCGTTGCGATCAAGGTCATGGGCGGCGCGGTGGTGCCCGACATGCGCACGCTCGATCCGCATGCGGTGCCGGTGGAAGCGCCGGTCGGGGTCGACGGCGATGCCCTGATCGCGTGGGTCGAAGAGGCCGCGCGTCGCGGCACCATGGTGAACTTCACCTTCCACGGTATCGGTGGCGATCACCTCGCGATATCGGGCGAGGCCCATGCGCAGCTGCTCGCCCATCTCGCCGCGCATCGCGACGTCTACTGGACCGCGACGTTCCGCGAGATCATGACATGGGTCCGCGCGCAGCAGACGCCTGCCGCTGACGTGCAGGCGGATCCGGAACGCGTCGGCCCTTGAAAGCTGTCGGCAGCGCTGATGCCGTTGCGAGCGCGCGCCCGACGCAGCGATGCGTCCCGCGATACGGCGTGGCGTCACGTTGAGCCGCCATGTCCTGTTCGTCTGCAGCCGCAACCGGCTGCGCAGCCCGACCGCGGAACAGGTGTTCGCGGACTGGCCGGGCGTGGAAACCGCGTCCGCGGGGCTGAGCCCGGATGCCGACGTGCAGGTGACGCCCGAACTGCTGGCGTGGGCCGACACGATCTGCGTCATGGAGCGGGCGCACCGCGCACGATTGAACGCGCGTTTCCGGCGTCACCTGCGGCATGCGCGCGTGGTCTGTCTCGATATTCCGGACGACTTCGATTTCATGGCGCCGGACCTCGTGCGGCTGCTCCGGGCGAAGGTGCCGCCGCATCTGCCGCGCGGTGCGTAGACCGCGCCGCCGCGCCTGCGACACGCGCGGTCAGGACGGCGTCCGCGCCACCCAGCCGCGGAACGAGAAGCCCGCGTAGAACAGCTCGACATCGACGAAGCCGGCGTCGCGCAGCAGTGCGGCATCCTCGTCGGGTGCCAGCAGGGGCAGGCGCTCTGCGTGCGTGTTCGACGGGCACGCCGGAAGCCTGGGCGAAGGCCGCGTAACGGCCGAGCCAGCGCGATTTCCCGGGCTCGTCGCGCGGCACGCTGTGGTGGGCGACGACGAGCGGCGCGCCTGGCACGAGTCGGCTGCGCAGGGCCTGGAGGGTCTCCAGGCGAGCGTCGGCCGGTAGGAAATGCAGCGTCAGTAGGCAGGTCGCGCCATCGAAGGGCCCGGCGGGCGCGGTGTCGATGTAGCCGGCATGCAGGTCGATGCGCGCGGCGTGCGCACGGGTGACCCGGCGCGCGAGGTCGAGCATCTCTGTCGACGGATCGACCCCGGTGAAGCGCCAGCCGGGCTGCGCATCCGCGAACGCGTCGAGCTCCAAGCCGCCGCCGGCACCGAGCACGAGGACGTGCCCGTCCGCCGGCACGTGTTCGGCCAGCAGGATCGCCGCCATGCGTTGCAGGCCCGCAAAGCCCGGTACCTGCCGGACCGGGCCCTCGGCGTAGCGTGCGACCGCCTGCGGATCGTTGAACGACATGCCGGACTCCCGGGCGTGCTGGGCGGTCGATGCTGCGCGCGCGTTGGAGGCGGGTCAATGCGCGGATGGCGCCTGCAGGCCGCGCGCGCGATCGCGCGCGAGATCGAGAACGGGAAAATCTCTGGCGACTGCGGGCATCGCGGTCGTTCGCCGCGGTCACTGCCGCTGCGTGCGCGTAGCGGACGCAACGGATCATCGGCGCCGTGGCCACGCCGTGGCGATGATCAGTCGGTGGACTCGACGCTCGCGACGGTGCCGGGCATCGCCGTGGCGATCCGCACCGGGTTCCCGTCGCCGCTGAGCGACGAGAACCGCCGCGCGAGCTCCGCGACGCTGGCGTGGAATTCGAGCGCCGTGCGTGGGTCGAGCAGGCGGTCGGCCTCCCGGCGCAGCGGCTGGGCGTATTCCTCGAAGGCTTCGAGCGCCTCGCCGCAGCTCGCGGACGCGAGCAGGATCTCGTTGCTCATCAGCCGCAGCGATTCGAGCCGGCGCTCCAGTCCACGCTGCAGGCCGGCCATCGCGCCGAGCGGTTCGAACGACGCCGCGAACGAGCGGGTCAGTTCCACGACCTCGTGCGCGACATCGACCACGTCGTAGTCGAAATGACAGACCGTGCCGAACAGCGCATCGCCCGTGGAAACCGGAAAACCGACGTAGGTGCGCACGACCGGCCGCTTGGGATGGCCGTCCAGGCGCAGATCGCCGGCGGAGTCGGTGACCAGGAAGGCGTCACGCGACTGCTGCACGAACACGCAATACGTCTGGTCGATCGGCAGCGCCTCCATCGTCGACGCATAGGGATCCTGCCTGTCGATGATGACGAGGTTGCGCAGTTCCGACTCACCGAAGCGGAAGAAGGCGGTGAAGCGGCAGCCCGAGAGCAGGTTGAGCGTCTCGAGGGCGGTCGACAGCCGGCCTTCGGCCACCAAGGCGTTCAGTTGATCGAGGGCGATCGGTCTCATGGCGCGTAGCGTAGCGCCTGCCGGCCTGATGCCGACGCTCCCGCGAGGCTTTCGGAATCTCCGCCGATTGCGGTCCGGGCGCAGGGGCCGTGGCCTAGCCTGAACGCAGGCCATCGGGTCGGCTCGGGCGAACCGGTATGACTCTTCGGTTCATCGGCGCCGGAACCCGTCCGCATGCTGCGGGCGCGGCAGCCGGCATGCGGGGGGCGCCGCGCGCGTCGCGACCGGGCGCAAGGATCAGAGCGTCATGCGGAGACCGCATCAGTCGCAGTAGCAGGAGATCGACGACGCACTGCTGGCGTCTGACGATGTGTGATTTCGGGTTCAACCACCTGCCGCCGGATGCAGGAATCAAGCGGACGGTGTTGTTGATCGGTGTCGGGAAGGCGAAGATCCTCGGCAACAACGCACGTAGGCTGTTCACCCTCGCCAACCGAATCGACGCGGCCCGTGCGGGGCCCGCGCGCTGGAGCATCCGATGAAACGCATGGTCTGTCTTCCCGCGTGGCATGCAGTCGCGTGGCTGCTGTTGTGCACGATGTGCATCTCTGTCGCTGCCGCGGAAGGACCGTCGATCGTCCGCGTCGTCACGACGCCCGACGGTCACCGGCTGCACGTCGATGGCCAGCCGTTCCGGATCCACGGCGCCGGCCTGCAGGACGGCGACCAGGAGGCGTTGGCTGCGCGCGGTGCGAACTCGTTCCGGACCTGGCACACGGCAGAGGATCCGGCGCAGGTGCGCGCGATGCTCGATCGCGCCCGGCGCAACGGCCTGATGGTTGCGATGGGGCTGCATGTCGGCAAGGAACGTCACGGCTTCGATTACGGCGATGTGGCCGCGGTCGAGGCGCAGCAGGCGCGCATCCTCGAACAGGTGCGCGCCCACAAACACCATCCCGCGGTGCTGATGTGGGTGGTCGGCAACGAACTGAACCTCGAGGGTCGCGATCCGCGGGTCTGGGATGCGGTCGAGGCGATCACCACCGCGATCCATGCCGAGGATCCACACCACCCGGTGATGACGCCGCTGGCGGGCTTCGACCCTGCGGTCGCCGCGCACCTGCGTGCACGGGCGCCATCGCTGGATCTGATCGGCATCCAGGTCTACGGCGACATCGTCGAATTGCCGCGCAAGCTCGAAGCCGCGAACTGGGACGGTCCCTACGTCGTCACCGAGTGGGGACCGACCGGCCACTGGGAAAGTCCGACCACGTCGTGGGGCGCACCGGTCGAGGATGACGCGTCGCGCAAGGCGGCGCTGCTCACCGATCGCTACACGCGTATCATCGAAGCCGATGCCACGCAGGGGCTGGGTTCCTACGTGTTCCTGTGGGGCCAGAAGCAGGAGCGCACGCCGACCTGGTACGGGCTGTTCCTGTCCAGTGGCGAATCGACACCGGGCGTCGACGCGATGCAGCGGATGTGGACCGGCGCGTGGCCGGAGAACCGCGCGCCCGGCATCTCGCCGCTTCGCATCGATGGCCGCGTGGCCACGGACGACGTGGTGCTGGCGCCCGATGCCGAGCATCGCGCGCATGTGGACGCGACCGATCCTGATGGCGATCCGCTCGTCTACCGATGGGTCGTGCGCGAGGAGAGCCGGGCGACCTCGATCGGCGGCGATCCGGAAACGCTGCCGCCGGAGAAGCCGTTGCGCGTAGCGGAAAGCGACGAAGGTGCGCTGCGTTTCTCCGCGCCGGCGCGGCCTGGTGCGTACCGGCTGTTCGTCGAGGTGTACGACGGTCGGGGACACGCCGCCTACGCGAACATCCCGTTCCATGTCGGACCGCCGCCCGCGCAGGATTGAATGACTCAGGTCCTGAAGGATTGAAGCCCTGTGGAACGCGCTTGCGCGCGATGGGGCTTTCCCGGCAACGCGTCTTCGCGCGCAAGCGCGCTCCTACAGATTGGCCAGTGGATCGGATCAACCCGCTGGCACGATCTGCAGCACACGCCCGCTGGCGCTGTCGGTCAGCAGGTACAGCGCGCCGTCGGGGCCGGTGCGCACGTCGCGGATGCGCTCGCCGAGTTCGGCAAACAGGATCTCCTGCGTGCCGGGCCGGCCACCGGCCATCGGCACGCGGCGCACGCTGCGCTCGACCAGCGCCGAGACGAACAGGCTGCCGCGCCATGACGGAAACAGCGCGGCGTCATACCAGGCCATGCCCGACGGCGCGATCGACGGTGTCCAGTGGGTCAGCGGCGGGGTGATGCCGGGCCACGTGCGATACGGCGTCACGCGTGCGCCGGTGTAGTCGACACCGTCGGTGGTGATCGGCCAGCCGTAGTTCGCGCCGGCCGTGATCGCATTGAGTTCGTCGCCGCCCTTCGCGCCGTGCTCGTTCGCATACAGCACGTCGCCGACGCGCACCATCGCCTGCGGATTGCGATGGCCGATCGAGTAGATCTCGGGCAGGGCGCCTGCGCGATCGACGAAGGGGTTGTCGCGCGGGACGCGGCCATCGGTGTGCACGCGGATCGTCTTGCCCAGATGCGTGTGCAGGCGCTGGGCATCGGTACGGTCGAGGTTGCCGTCGCCGACCGCGGTCACCAGCGTGCCGTCGGCGAGCAGCGCCATGCGGCCGCCGAAGTGCTGGCCGGCGCGCTTGGCCGGTTGCGAGGTGAACACCGGCGTGACCTCGTGCAGGCGTGCGCCGTCGAAACGCGCACGCACGATGCGCAGGTGGTTCGCATCCGCGGTGCCGTGCGCGAACGACAGGTAGAGGATGCCGGTCCGCGCGAAGCCCGGATCGACCATGACCTCGAACAGGCCGGCCTGGCCCATCGCCAGCACCGGCGGTACACCGTCGACCGGCGCGTCGCGCAGCGCGAACGCGCCATCGTCGCCGCGTTCGACGACACGCAGTCGTCCCGCACGTTCGGTCACCAGCATCCGGCCGTCGGGCAGGAAGGCGAGCGACCACGGATGGTCCAGTCCGCCGGCGACGGTCTCCACGCGGTAGGCGGGCGTCGCGGCCATCGCCGCCCCGGCCAACAGCATCGACAGCAACGCGCTGCATGCGATGCCGACGCACGCGAACGGTGCGCGTTTCGCGCGCGGACTCGGTAGGCGGGAAGATGTGATCGACATGCACATTCCATTCGGCGCCACGACTGCGGCATCATCGCCACATGATGCTGCATGCCGCCGACCGATGACGCTCTCCCGCAGCAGCCGCACCATTGGATGGGGCCGGCGCATCGCCGCGTTCGTCGCCGCGCTGCTGCTGGCCGCCGCATGGGGCAGCGTGGTGCAGACGCAGTTCAACCTGCAGGCACTGGCGGCGTTGGAAGTCGACATGCCGCTGCGCGTGCGCGCGCTGACCACGCTGCAGGATCTCTCGGGATTCGGACCGGCCTATGCGGGCATCGTGCTGGCCGCGTGGCTGCCCGCGTTCCTCGTCGCCGCGTTGCTGGTGCGGGCCTGGCCGCACCTGCGCGTACCGCTGTATGCGCTGGCCGCCGGTGTCGGCCTGATCGCGGCCATCCGCGCGGTCGACGCGGTCGCGCCGATGCCGGTCCTGATCGATGCGACGCGGGGCATCGGCGGACTGCTGGCGATGGCGACGGGCAGTCTGCTCGCCGGCGCCCTGTTCGCGTGGTGGACGCGCGCGCTCCGCAGCCGTTACTGAAGCGGGCGCGGCATCGGCTCGGAGGAGTTCGAGCAGCGCGGATCTCGCCCTCGCTGTCCTTGAACCCGGCCGGCCTTCGCGCCAGTGCCGTTTATGGCGCGTGCACCACGCGGGTCGTGTCGGGCTTCCAGACGCGAGTACAACGTCGTGCGCTGCAACGCAGGCGTACGCGTGTAGATGTCGTCGACCCGGCGTGTTCGGGTAGACCATCGTTTTGCACGGTCGCGTGCGGGTGGATACCCAAGCACGTCCTGCGGCATGCGCATCGCCATCGACATCGACATCGACATCGCACGCGCCCGTCAGCGCGAAAGAATGCGAATGAAAGGACTGCGCATCGCGCAGACAGCTGTCTGTACGAAAGGCAACGACGCGGCTGTCGTCCGCACTGAATGCCCGTTCGTCTCGGCCGAATCACGATGTGGGATGGAGTCTGGACAGACGGCGATTCCCGCCGTTTGGAGCCTTCCATGCATAACCAGGACCAGAAGCCGCAACAGCAGAACCAATCCCCGAACAATCCCGGCCAGCAGGGCGGCCAATCCCCCGGTCAGCAGGGCAACGACCGTCAGGACGATGCCACGCGCCAGCCGCCGCAACGGCAGACGCCGGGCGGCAGCGAGGAAGAGGAATAGGCGGCGTCTACGCCGCATTGCATGGCGACGTGACGCTCCCTGTCAGGAGCGTCACGCACTGACGGATCAGGCGACCGCCTTGCCCAGATCCGCGACGCGATAACCCGCGCCGGTGATGGTGTGCAGCAATTGCACATCCTGGTCGCGATCGACCGCCTTGCGCAGGTTGTACAGATGGCTGCGCAGCGTGTCGGAATCGGGCAGCGTCAGGCCCCAGATTTCCTGTTCGATCTCGCGACGGCTGACCACGCGCGGCGCTTCGCGCATCAGGATGGTCAGGATCTTCATCGCGATCGGCGCGAGGTTGAGTTCGCGTCCACCGCGCTGCACGCGCAGCGACGCGGGATCGAGCACCAGGTCCGCGATCTGCAACACGCTCGCGCCGATCTCGCGACGGTCGCGGCGGATCAGTGCCCGCACCCGCGCCTCGAGTTCCTTAATGTCGAACGGCTTGGTCAGGTAATCGTCGGCACCGGCTTCGAGGCCTTCGATCTTCTCCTCCAGCGAATCGCGCGCGGTCAGCATCAGGATCGGCGTCGTGCTGCGATGCTCGGTGCGCAGCCGGCGACAGACTTCCAGTCCGCCCAGACGCGGCAGCATCAGGTCGAGCACGATCACATCGAACGCGATCTCGGTCGCGAGGTTCACCGCATCGAGGCCGTCGGCCGCGTAATCGACCTCGAAGCCACGGCTTTCGAGGAATTCGCCAACCGGCTCGGAAATGTTGCGGTTGTCCTCGACGAGCAGGATGAGACCGCCGGGACTGTGGTGCGCCATGGAACGACTCCAGTAGAAGGGATTAAGGTTCGCGAAGCTCGCATCAAGGCGGTGGAAATCCGGTGAAAACCCATGTGCGTTACCGCACATAAGCGCGTGTTCGCGACCGTTCGCAGGGGTTGCGGCGCGCACCGCGAACATTGCGCCGCCGGGCTATCCTGCGGGTCCCGTCCTGCCGAGGCCTTTCTGTCATGGAAACCCAGCATCTGCACCGCGGCCGCCTGATCGATCACTTGCAACTCGTCGTCGCGGATCTCGACGCCAGCCGCCGCTTCTACCAGGCGGCCTTCGACACGCTGGGCGTGCCGATCGGCGGCGAAGGGCCGGGCTTCTTCTGGGCCGACGAACTGTTCGTCTCCAGCCTCGACAGCGAAGCCGCTGCCGGCGTGCCGACCGGGCGGCATCATCTGGCGTTCCAGGCGCGCGACCGCGCGATGGTCGACGCCTTCCACGCCGCGACCCTCGCCGCAGGCGGTCGCGGCCACGGCGCGCCCGGCGAGCGCCCCTATCACCCGGGCTACTACGCTGCGTTCGTGCTCGATCCCGACGGCAACAACATCGAAGCCGTGTTCCACGGCGAGGCGGACCGCAGCACCGCGTCGGTGGAAATCACGTTCGAGAACTGATGCCGAGTGCCGCGTCGGTGGTGCTCAGTCGACGAGCGCCGGCCGCGGGGCCTCGAGTTCGGTGCGGTCGCGTCCCGCGTGCTTGGCCGCGTACATCGCCGTGTCGGCGCGCTGCAGCAGCGCGTCGACACCGGTATCGTCGCTGCGCAATGCGCTGATGCCGGCGCTGAGCGTGACCTCCAGGCCCGGAACGTCGAGCACGACCGCGGTGCCCGAGAGCATCGCGCGCAGCGCGTCGATGCGCATGCGCGCGTGATCGGGATCCGCGCCCGGCAGGATCACCAGGAATTCCTCACCGCCCATGCGCGCGACATGGTCGGCAGCGCGGACCGCACCGCGCAGCGCGTGCGCGACGTGGCGCAGTACACGGTCGCCGCATTCGTGGCCGTGCAGGTCGTTGATGCGCTTGAAGTGGTCGAGATCGAGAAAGGCCACCGTCAGCGGCGTGCCGCCCGCACGTGCGGCGGCGATGCTGCGTTCGAGCTGTTCCAGCGCCGCGCGCCGGTTCGGCAGGCCCGTCAGCGGATCGGTCTGCGCCAGCCGCGTCATCTCGTCGCGCTGCTGGCGCAGCACGCCCAGCCGCAGCGTCAGCACCATGCTGCAGGTCAGCGCGAGCCAGCCGCCCGAGAGCATGAAGGCCTCGACCTTCCACAGCGCGAGCGCGGTCGGCGCGAACGTCTCCATGATGCCCACGGCCAGGAACGGCATCACGCCGGCCAGCAGCGATGCGCCGCCGTTGCGCCGACGCAGCATCGCGGCGATCGCGACCCCGGCGAAGATCACCGCCAGCAGGTAGAAGCCGACCTCGGCCGCCACCGACATCGCGGCCAGCACGACCGGCGGCATCAGCGGTGCGCCCAGGCCGACGACGATCAGCACGCGCGCGCCCTGGCGCACGCCGCGTTCCACCTGCGGCAACCGGCGGCGCAGCCACGACTGGCGGACCAGGGCCAGCGTGGTCACGCCGACCAGGGCGACCGCCAAGCCGACCATCGCCTCGATGGCGAACCCCGCGATCGGCAACCAGGGCCGCGGCCACGCCCACATGTTCGACAGCAGCGCCAGCCAGACCGCGAACACGCTCACAGTGGCGGCATAGGTCAGGAACGCGCGCTCGCGCGTGGCGACGAAACTCAGCAGCGCCGACATCACCAGCGTCAGCACGACAGCCAGCGACGCGATGCGGATCGCGAACCGGCCGATGTCGGCGCGCTGCACCGGCGCCGGCTCGCCGAGCTGCACGATCGGGCGCCACAGTGGCAGCGGGTTGGCGTCGTATTCGATCTCGATCGGCGCGGTGTCGCCCGGCTCGGGCACCAGCACCGTGCCCACGCCGGCGCGGAAACGCGAATCGAGCGTGCGCGCATCGGCGAGCGTGCCGCAGCGGTCGCGCCGGCCGTGACGGATGTCGACCTCGCCCGCCAGCGCATTGAGCACCACGACCGCCTGCGGATGTCCCGACCAGCCGCCGTCCGGCGCCGGCAGCTGCAGCACCTGGCGCCCGGGGCGGTGCGCATGCACGCATTCGTGCAGGGCGTCGGAGACGAGCGCGGGCGCGCCGGTGACCACGGGCGCGGCCGTGCCGGGCCGCCCGCAGGCCGCCAGCATGCACACCAGTGCCGCCGCCGCGATGGACGCGGCGATCGCCCGCCAACTCCGCCTTCGCATCATCGTCTGCGCCGAAGACACCCTGTCTCCCGGAATGGGAGCTTCGTAAAGTGTAACGGCCCCGTCGCGTGTCGCATGCGTGCGCCGCCGCGTGCGCGGCGATGACCCGTGCGGCGCCAAGGCCTAAGCTGTCCTGCCTTCGTCGAACGACCCGCCGCGCATGGGTGTCCGCGCCATCCTCCATCTGCTGCTGCACGCCGCCGTGCCCGCGCTGCTGGCCTGGCTGTTCTGGCGCGAGCGCTTCGCCCGCGCGTGGGCGCTGCTGATGCTCGGCTGGATCATCGACGTCGACCATCTGCTGGCCGATCCCGTTTACGCGCCGGGCCGCTGCAGCATCGGCTTCCATCCGCTGCATACGGCGCCGGCGATCGCGCTCTATGCCGGCCTGACCGTGCCCAGACGCACGCGGCTGTTCGGCATTGGCCTGCTGGTGCACATCGCGCTCGACGCGATCGACTGCGTGTGGATGCGCCATGTCGGCTGACGGCGCGAGGGTGCTGCTGGCCGGTGCCACGGGTCTCGTCGGGGGCCACGTGCTGGACAGGCTGCTGGCGGACGCCCGGGTCGCGCGGGTCGTCGCGCCGGCGCGGCGGCCGCTGTCACGTCGCGATGCGCGTCTGCACGCGCCCGTCGTCGACTTCGATGCGCTGCCCGATGACGCCACGCTCTGGGCCGTCGATGCGGTGATCTGCACGCTCGGCACGACGCTGCGCGTGGCCGGCTCGCGCGAGGCGTTCCGCCGTGTCGACCACGACTATCCGCTGGCCGTCGCCGCGCTCGCGCGTCGCCATGGTGCCCGGGCGTTCGCGCTGACCTCGGCGATGGGCGCCGACGCGAAGTCGCGGTTCTTCTACAATCGGGTCAAAGGCGACCTGGAAGCCGCGCTGCATGCGCAGGGATGGCCATCGCTGACCCTCGTGCGCCCGGGCCTGATCGGAGGCGATCGTGCCGAGGCCCGACCGGCCGAGCGCGCTGCCGCACGCGCACTGGGCGCGCTCGGGCCGGCGCTGCCGAAGCGCTGGCGCATCAATCCCGCCACGCGCATCGCCGACGCACTGGTCGAGCACGCGCTGGCCGCCGCGCCCGGTTGCCGCGTCGTCGACGCTGCCGCATTGGCCTGAGCGCAGCCAGCACCGATTCAAGCGCGCAGTGCTAGCGTCGAACTCCGGGCCGACGTGCCCGCCCACGAAACCGGACCAGGCCTCGCGATGCGGATCACCCCAGTGCTGTGGATTTCCCTGCTGGCCATGCCGGTCATGGCGCACGCGGCGGAGGACGATCGCGTCGACCTGAGCCTGCCGTCGCAGCCGATGTTCACCGGTGAGGCGGCGTTCGGCGGCGAGTACACCGGCCCGCGTACCGCGAGGCCCGCGTACCGGGCCGGTCGCGGCGATGATCTGGTGCGGCGCGGCGGTTGCCCGACCGGCCCCGACGGCAGCGAGCGCACCGTCACCGGCAGTGTCACGACCGGCGTCGGCTATTCCTCGCGCGGCGGCAACAGCAACTGGAATGCTGCCGACATCCACCTGTGCAAGGAAACGGTCAGCGACGCCGGCTACCTCAACACGATGCAGCTCAATCTGCGCGTCGGCCGCTATGACGGCCCGGGGTATCCGGGCTACTACGGTGGTGGCTTCGGACCCTACGGTGGCTATGGCGGTTACGGCGGCTATGGTGCCGGTGGCTATTTCGACGGCTTCGGCCCCGGCTTCAACGATCTGCACGGTCCGTATCCGACCGGGCGTTCGCGCAACGAGTCCTGGACCGAAGGCCGTCAGCCCTGGCGCTGAGCCTGAGGCACAGGGGCGTCGCGCACGCGAGACCCAGGCAGCCGGAGCGTGCACGTCAAGGGCGTACCCGCGCCGGCTGAATGCTGCGGACTGCAGTGGCTGCGCAACACACACCGAAACGATGAATCGGCGAGGGCGTCGCCAAATTCGAGCCGCGCTGCGGCGGAGTCTCCCCAGCGTGACCGCGCTGTGCAGCGGTCACGCGGATCATCTTCGGACGTCTGCGGCGGCACGCCGGATATGGACGACTCGGCCAACGCGAACCCGGACACGCCGCCTGCCGTCCTGAACGCGGCAATGCAACGTCGACGTCCCCGTGCCATGCCGCTCACACAGGTCTGCCTAGGCTGGATGCAGCCGTATCGCGGCATTCCACACAACAGCGGAGGCGATGATGACGATGAAGATTCCCCAGGGTGCCCTGGTCGTGGTGGCGGATGGTGGTTCGGCCCGCGTGTTCAGCAACACCGGTGACGATCGCAACCTGAGCCTCAAGCAGGAAGCGCTGCTGGAAGGCATGAATCTCGACGACGAAGGTCCGTCGGGTTCGATGCCATCGGAATCGAGCGCGTCGCAGCTCGACGAAGCGACGTTCGCCAAGCAGCTGGCGAAGGGCCTCAACGATGGCGCACTGAAGAACCGCTACGAGCATCTGGTGCTGATCGCCGATGCCAAGACGCTGGGCCGCGTGCGGCCGCTGCTGCACAAGGAAACCCAGCAGCGTCTGGTCGGCGATCTCGCCAAGGATCTGACCAACGCGCCGCTCGACACCATCCAGCGCTCGCTGTCCTGATGCACACCGCCAGCCGCTATCGCGAAGAGGCGCCGTCACGTGAAGCCGTCGACGCGATGCGCGGTGCGCTGGTGATCGAGTTCGGCACCGACTGGTGCGGCCATTGCCAGGCCGCGCAACCGGCGATCGCCTCCGCGCTCGCCGGCCGCGAAGGCGTCGAGCACCTGAAGATCGAGGACGGCAAGGGCCGTCCGTTGGGTCGTAGTTTCCGCGTCAAGCTGTGGCCGACGCTCGTGGTGATGCGCGACGGGACTGAAGTTGCGCGTGTCGTGCGTCCGACGGATGCCGAAGCCGTCGACGAAGCGCTGCGCGCGCTGGATTAGCGACCCGCGACGCGGCGTGGGGCCGGCGGCCCGCGATGGCGCGACACATGGGGATTGCCCGGGACACAGAAGCGCCACGGCGCGTCGACTGCATGGCGGATGCCGATGCGGGTCGTCACCAGTGGCGTCGGCGGCGGCACGCCATCGTCGCCGATCCAGATCCGCGAAGCGCGTCTGGTGATGTCGAGACCGCCATCCTCTCGCGTGACGCCCAGCGCCTGCGCAAGACGCCCCGGGCCCGAGGCGAGCAGGGTCGGCGTCGTCGTGCGCCGCGCCTCGGCCATCGTGTCCAGGCGCGTCAGCGGTTCGGCTGCGCGCAGCAGCACGCCGTGGCCGGAGCGCTCGCCGCAGACCGCATTGATCGCCCAGTGCATGCCGTAGATGAAATAGACGTACAGATGCCCCGGCGCGCCGAACATCACGGCATTGCGCGGCGTGGGCCCGCGAAACGAATGCGCCGCCGGATCGTCGCCGCCGCAATAGGCTTCGACTTCGACGATGCGCGCGCATCGGCCGTCCGCGGCCACCAGCACCTTGTTGAGAAGTTCGGGCGCGACGACATGGGCATCGCGGGCATAGAAGCGGCGGGGCAGGAGACGCATGCCCGCAGCCTGCATGCAGGCGCGTCGGCCACGCGCGAACGTGGCTCAGTCCGCTTCGTGGGCCTGTTTCGCGCCGATGAAGGTGATCTCGCCCGACGTCTCGAGCACCGCGAGTTCGATCTCGCCGAGCGTCGCGTAGCCGGCAGCGCGGCGCGCGATCGCGAAATCCCGTTCGCTCACCGCCTGGCGGACGAGCTGTTCCCGGAACAGATGGCCATGGCGGACGAGGATCACCGGCGCGCCTTCGACGAAGCGGTCGAAACGCCGGCTGCGCGCCGACAGCCGGCCGACCAGCCAGTTCAGCGCGAGCAGGGTCGCGGCGAGGATCAGGCCACCGAGCAGCGACGTGTCCTCGCCGATCAGCGAGTTCTGTACCGCGGTGCCCAGCAGCACGATGACCAGCAGGTCGAACGGCGTGAACTGGCCGACCGTGCGTTTTCCGGTCAGGCGCATCAGTACCAGCACCGCGACGTAGACCGCGATCGCCCGCAACACGAATTCCCACCACGGCATGCCGAGCGAGAACAGACTATCGAGCACATCGCGCATGCGGCCTCCGTACCCGGCACCTGCCGGTGTCCGGCTTATCGCGCAGGCGGCGTGGCGCGTCGGTGAATACGCCCAGCACGCAAACGATATGGGCCGCGGTGCAGCGCCGGAAGTGCTTGCGGTCGCGGCGATCACTGGCCCTTGCACACGATGCCGTCATGCAGCATGCGCGAGGATGGCGCGTGCCCGGCAGCCCCGCCAGCCGATGGACGCTCTGCATGCCCCCCTTCAGTTTCACGCTGCGCCACAACGCCACGACCTTCCACTGGGAGCTCGCCGATAGCGGCGACGCCACGGCGTGCTCGCATCACGCCACCCATTCGTCCGCGTTCCACACCCTGGCCTCCGATCCACAGATCGCCGCGCGCGGCGCCACGGTGCGCGTGTTCGGCGCAGACGGCGGCTACGAGCGCGAACGGACCTACGCGCCCGCCGGGATCGATGCCATGTCTGCGCTGGCGCCGACCAATCTCGCGCTCTAGGCACGCAGTCGCGAAGTCGTGAGTGCCGCACAGGCGCTTGCACAATCGCCTGATCTCAGCTGATCTCTGCCCACCGATGGTGGCCTGGGCCCAGATGACCGGCGGCTGCAGCGGTTGAAGACACGCCACGACCTGCTGATAGACGCGATGGTGCGTCTGTCCAGGCGCCGATATCTGCAACTGGACTCAAGCCGATCCTGCGGCGTATATGGACTGACGCTAGTAACGCGCGCGCCTGCCGCGAACCGCGCAGTCAACCGACATCACTGCACCGCTGTCGTTCGCGATGCAGTGAATTCCCCAACGCGTCAGTACGGCTGCGGTGGATCCTGCGGCCGATCCGGTGCGGGCGGATCGCGCTGCGGTTGTGGATCACGCTCGGGATCGCCGGGCGTCGGCAGCGGCGGATCGACGGGCTGGTCCGGCACCGGGTCATGCATCGGATGCGGAATGCTGCCGGGTACCTCGTCGGGTGGCGTCGGCGGTCGCGAAGGGTCGGGCATGTGTTGCATGGCGATGTCTCGTGACGGGTCGTGCAGGCACCGTGGCCGCCGGTGCGCCACGTGCGCGTGAACACACGCGCATGCTTCACGCACGCGGTCGCAGGCTGGCGGCATGCCGCATCGTCTGCACCACGCGTTTCTCCGCCCGTCGTCGCGCCATGCGTAGGTTCGTGCAGGCCATCGCCGCCGACGCCGTGCCGCCGATGCTGTCGCGCGACATCGCAGTTGCGCTCGCCGACGCGCCGCCGCGCTACAACATCGCGTCCGGCGGCGACGCGCTCGCGCTGCTGATGCGGGACGGCGACGTCGTCGTCGACACCCTGCGCTGGGGGCTGGTGCCGCGCTGGTCGAAGCTGCCGGAAACGGCCTACAGCACGATCACCGCGCGTCTCGATCGCGCGCCGACGAGTCGCATCTTCGCCAGGCCGTGGGCATCCCATCGCTGCGTCGTGCCGATGAATGGCTATTACAAATGGGACCGCAGCGGTGCGCGTCCGGTGCCGCATTTCATCCAGTCGCGCAGCGGTGATCTGCTGTTCGCGGCCGGCCTGTGGGATCTGTGGGAGCGCGAGCCGCCGCCACTGGCCTCGTTCGCATTGCTGACGATGCCCAATCGCGCGATTCCGCGTCCGCTGTCGCCCGACGGGCCGCTGTTCCTGCCGGCATCGTCGATCTCCGCCTGGCTGGCGCACGCGCCGCCCGATCCGGCGCGGATCGCCGGCACACCGCAGCCCGAATTGGAAACCTATCCCGTCTCGAAGCGCATCCGCAGTCGAGATGTCGACGACTACACGCTGCTGGAACCGGCATCGCCGGACGCACCCGAGGATCCGGACGATGCACTCGATCCCGACGATGACGCCGACGACGACTGACGGAAATCTCACACAGCAGCGCTATCGTCCGCGCTTCCCCCGATCCGTTCCGGAGCCCGCCATGCCGATCCTGCGTACCGCATGCCTCGCGCTGTCCCTCGCCGCCGTCGGTGCACCCGCCTTCGCCCAACAAGCTCCGCCCACCGACGCGCAGGCCGCCTACATGGGCGCGCACGTCTTCGATCGCCAGATCGAGGTCTTCCGCGAGTTCTGCGCCGCGGATCCGGCCGGCGCGCAGGCGCTCGACACCGGAGTGACCCAGTTCCGCATCAACAATCCGGATTACGTCGCCGCGAAGGGCAGCAAGCCCGATTCGCCCGAATTCGCCGCGACGGTCCAGGCCGTCGATGCGCAGTTCGACCAGGTGGCCGACACCATGCGCGCGCAACTCGCGTCGCGGCCGGTCGGCCCGCAGTGCACGACGTTCGGCGAACAGCTCCGGCAGGCGCGATTCGCGACCCTGCTGGAGCAGGCCAAGCGCGGTGCGCCGCCCGCGACGCCCTGACGGCGCGCGCTGAAACGAAGCACGCTGGAACGGCGCAGGCTAGAACGGGGCGCCGTCGACGGGATCGCGCGCCGGTGCGGGCAGGGCATGGAGTCGTGCGCGCATCGCCGCATCCGGTGCTTCGCGCTGCAGATCCCAGTCCTGCCCGAGCGGATACGCACCGACCACGCGGAACGCGTCGTCGGCCTCGATGCAGCGATGTCCGGTGCCGGCCGGCAGCAGCAGCGCGTCGCCCGCTTCGATCGTGACCGCGTGGCCGTCGGGGCCGCCGAGTTCCAGCCGCGCGCGGCCGGCATACACGCCCAGCACTTCGTGCGCAGTCGAGTGGTAGTGGTGGTAGTCGTAGACCCCGCCGCGCCAGTCGGGCGGCCAGCCGTGCGCGTCGAACATGCGCTCGAATGCCGGTGCATCGGGCATGCGGCCGTCCGCCATGCGCAGGCCGCGATGGATGCGCACGGCGATCGACGGATTGTTCGGCACCCAGCCATTGGGACCGAGGACCAGGCGTTCGATGCGCATCGCAGGCTCCGGGATGATCCGGCGACAGCCTGCACGCGGACGCGTCGTCGTGGCGGGAAGCCGTCAGCCCTGCAGGGCGACGTGCAGCGGTGCGTCGGCATCCCAGCGTGCGCGGCCGCCCAGCGCAGGCAGTTCGACCAGCACGGTGGCACCGACCACGGTTGCGCCCTGCCGGCGTGCCAGTGACAGCGCCGCGCGCAAGGTGCCGCCGGTCGCGAGCACGTCGTCGACCAGGACCACGCGTGCGCCGGGCGGAAGCGCATCGGCGTGCATTTCCAGCCGGTCGCTGCCGTATTCGAGCGCGTAGTCGTGCGCGAGCGTGCGTGCCGGCAGCTTGCCGGGCTTGCGCACCGGGACGAAGCCCGTCCTCAGTGCATGGGCGAGCGCGGCGGCGAAGATGAAGCCGCGCGATTCGATGCCGATGAAGGCGTCGGGCACCGCGCCCTGCCACGGCGCGGCCATCGCATCGATCGCCGCGGCGAACCCGCGCGCATCGGCGAGGACCGGCGTGATGTCCTTGAACACGATGCCGGGTTTGGGGAAGTCCGGGATGTCCCGGATCAGCGACGACCAGTGCGGCATCGGGTGAAGGCTCGTTCGGCGGGCGACGATCATGGCTGCACACGCGTTCCGACACAATCCGCGCTCCGCGCGGCGTATTGCGCTGCGATCGCGTCCGGTGCCGTCATGTCCCAGTTCCATCCCATGTCGCGCAGGTGGACGGCCCTCATGGTCGCGGCGATGCTCCTGGTCGCTGCGCCGGTCGAGGCGCGCACCGTCTGGCGCTGCGTCAAGGGCGGCACGGTGAGTCTGTCGACCGCGCCCGAGCCGGGCTCGAAGTGCGAGGCGCGCGACATTCCCGACGATGCGGTGCAGACGCCGAACCTGTGGGGTTCGATGGGCGTCTTCAGCGGTGTGCTGTACGAGCGCGAGCAGGACGGTGTGCTGGTCTACGGCACGCGCCGGCTGCCCGGGTCCCGCGAGTACCTGCGCTTCACCGCGCAGACGCCACCGGGCGAAGCCGCGCACGCAGGGCTGGGCACTGTCGGGGCGCCGCAACTCGCGCCGCATTCGGCGCTGTTCGCGGCGAATGCGAACACCTACGGGCTCGACGAGGCTTGGCTGCGCGCGATCGCACACGCCGAGAGCGGATTCGATGCCGATGCGGTCTCGCCGAAAGGCGCGCGCGGCGTGATGCAGCTGATGCCGGACGTGATCGCCGACTACGGCGTCGTGGATCCGGACGCGCCGGCCCAATCGATCCGCGCCGGCGCGCGGCATCTGCGCGGACTGCTGCGGCGCTACGACGGCGACCGCACGCTCGCGCTCGCGGCCTACAACGCCGGCATCGGTGCGGTCACGCGTTTCGACGGCGTGCCGCCATACGCGGAAACCCGCGCCTACATCGACAAGGTGCAGGCGCTGTACCTGCGCTACCGCGCGGCGATGGGCAATCCGGTCGAGCGGCCGGAAATCTGAAATCCTGAAACGACGAAGGCCGCGGTTGCCCGCGGCCTTCGCTGCGACACGCGAGCGGATCAGCCCTCGCGCGGCGCCAGCCGGATCAGGCGGCCGTCCTTGCCGTCCTCGATCACGTACAGCGCGCCGTCCGGGCCCTGCGCGACATCGCGGATGCGCGCGCCCATCGCGAAACGCTCGGCCTCGCGCGCGGTCTCGCCGTCGATCTCCACGCGCACCAGCGTCTGGCCCGACAGGCCGCCGATGAAGGCGTTGCCGGTCCACTCGGGGAACAGCGCGGCGCTGTAGAACGCGAGGCTCGACGGTGAGATCACCGGCGTCCAGGTGATCGCCGGCGTCTCGAATTCCGGACGCGTGTCGTGGTCGGGAATCGGACGGCCGTCGTAGTGGTTGCCGTTGGAGACGGTGGGATAGCCGTAGTTCGCGCCGCGCTTGACGAGGTTGAGTTCGTCGCCGCCGGCCGGGCCCATCTCGCTGTTCCACAGCCGACCCTGCGCGTCGAACGCGATGCCGAGCGGATTGCGATGGCCCAGCGACCAGACCTGCGAGGCGACCTCGCCCTTGCCTGCGAACGGATTGTCGTCCGGCACGCTGCCGTCGTCGTTGAGGCGCACGACCTTGCCGAGGTTGGACTGCATGCTCTGCGAGGGATCGAACTTCTGCCGCTCGCCCGACGAGATCCACAGCTTGCCGTCGCCGTCGAACGCGATGCGGTGGCCGTAATGGCCGTTGCCGTCGACCTTGGGCACCTGGCGCCAGACCACCGACACGTCCTGCAGCGCGCCGGCCTCGAGATCGAGGCGCGCACGCGCGACCGCGGCGCCGCGTCCGCCGTCGCCGTCCTCGGCATAGCTCAGGTAGACGATGCCGTTCTCCGCGAACTGCGGATGCGGCTTGACGTCGCCCAGACCGCCCTGGCCGCCGTAGCCGACCGCCGGCACGCCGGAGATCTCGCGCGTCTCGCCGCCGGGCAGGCTTACGTGCTTGAGCACGCCGCTCTTTTCGGTGATCAGCACGCTGCCGTCGGGCAGGAAGCCGATCGCCCAGGGCTCGTTGAAGCTCGCGACCGCGGTGCTGGCGAAGGGCAGGCCCTCGATCGCGTCCGCGGCGGGTGTCGCGGCTTCGTCAGTGGCGTCCGCCTGCGACGCCGCAGTGTCCTGCGTCGCCGTGCCGTTGGCGGCGTTGCCGTTGCAGCCCGACAGCCACAACAGCGAGGCGGCGAGCGTGGTCAGAACAAGGGGTCGCGTGCGTGTCATGCGGATCTCCGGAAGCGCAATCGGGGTGGACCCGAGTGTCGCATACCGGTCCGCGCCAGCTGGTCGACGCGTTGCGGCGTGGCAGTTCGTAAACGTTGTGTTCGGTTCAGCAACCCGTATGCGACATGGCGCGTTCGCACGCGCGGTGCGTACGACATCGCAGCCCCGTCGTGCGGCGCTTCGTGGACACACGCTCACGCAGCGTGAACGTTCGCGCTAAATGCATGCGCTGCGTTTGTGGTTAAGCGTTCGTAAAGGCGTGTGCGCCCGCCGTGTGCGTCGTTCATTCGCGCGCTTGCAAGGTAGGCCCCGTGCGGTATCCACGACGAGGACGCATCACCACCCCGCGCAACACATCCCAAAAGTTTTGAAATCTGGAGAAAGAAGCTCATGAAGAATGCACGCAAGCCGCTGACCGCAATGATCGCCCTGGGTCTCGCCATGGCCATGCCGATGGCGTTCGCGCAGGATCCGACGGCTTCCGACACGCAGGCGCCGCCGACCACCGACGCGACGACCACCACGCAGGACTATGCGCAGGACGCCACGGCCGACGCGCCGCAGGCCCAGCAGGGCCAGGTGACCTGGGCGGATCTCGACACCGATGGTGACGGCCGTCTGAGCCAGGCCGAGGCCGCGGGTCTCGAGGGTCTGGCGCAGGTCTTCAGTGACGTCGACGCCGACGGCGATGGCTTCGTCACGCCGGAGGAGTACCGCGACTACGTGAACCGCCAGGCCGCAGGTGCCGGCGCTGCCGAGGAATGATCCCGGCGAGCGCATGACCCGATCGACGTGACGTGATCACGCACCATGGGGCGGCCTTCGGGCCGCCCTTTTTCGTGGCTGCACCCGGGCGGCGCGCGCTGTCCGCAGCGCATAATCGCCGCATGACCCGCATCCGCATGGTCGGCTTCGACGCCGACGACACGCTCTGGCGCAGCCAGGATTATTTCGACGACGCGCAGGCCGAGTTCGAACGCATCGTCGGCCGCTATGTCGACCTCGCCGACGTGCGCGTGCTGGACGCGCTGTACGCGGTGGAGACCGCCAACATCGCGGTGTTCGGCTACGGCGTGAAGGGCATGACGCTGTCGATGATCGAATCGGCGACGCAGATCACCGGCGGTCGCATCGCGGCGCTCGACCTGCACCGCATCGTCGAGATGGCCAAGGGCCTGTTGCGGCACCCGGTGGAACTGCTGCCCGGTATCCGCGAGGCGGTCGAGGCCGTGGCCGCGCACTTCGAGGTGGTGCTGATCACCAAGGGCGACCTGTTCCACCAGGAAGCCAAGGTGCGCGACTCGGGCATGTCGGACCTGTTCCGGCGCATCGAGATCGTCAGCGAAAAGGATCCGCCGACCTATGCGCGCCTGCTGACCGAGTTCGCGATCGACGCCGGCGAGTTCCTGATGATCGGCAATTCGCTGCGCTCGGACATCGCGCCGGTGCTCGCGCTCGGCGGCTGGGGCGTGCACATGCCCTACCGCACGACATGGGCACACGAGACCGAAGCGGAGATCGCATCGGGTGACGAACGCATGTGCGTCGTCGCCGAACCGGGCGAGCTGGCGGACGCAGTCGCGATGCTCGCGGCACGCGCGGAGGACGCGTCCGACTGACGCGGATCGGCACGCATCGGCCTGGTAAACGCTTCCATCTGCGGTAAACGTTTACAGTTTGAACCGTCTCTTTACGCAACCATGACATCGGATCAGTAGCCGGCGGAATTGCGCGGGTGTTCATTCCCGCCGCGCCATGTTGGCGCCACGGCCGCTGCGGTGGCGGCCCATTGGAGAGATGCGATGACCACCACCCCCCTGACCCGATGGATCCTGCCCGCCGTGCTTGCCGCGGGCATGACGGCCGCCGCGTTCGTGCCGGCCCCTGCGCACGCCCAGTCCGGCGACGACCTAGTGCGCGTCATCGTCGATGTCGCCGACGTCGTGTTGCGCGGCAACCAGCCCTATTACCGCGGCAACTACAACGACCGCCTGCTGGTCTCCTACGACCCGCGCGGCCGCCCGACCTACTACCGGATGTCGCCGCGTCGCTACGACGCGCGCCACAACGTCGTCCACTACCGCAGCCCGCCACCGCGCCACGTGCCCGCGCATCGCTGGAACGGCCCGCAGCAGGTGCGCCGCGAGACCTGCGACCGCCGCGGCCGCTGCACCGTGCAGTACTACGATCCGCGTCAGGACCGTTCGCGCGACCGTCGCTGGCGCTGAGTCCGGCCTCGCGACACCTGTTGTCGCATTCAGCGATTCCGCCACGCCGCAGTCATCGACTGCGGCGTGTGTCCATCCGGACCTTCTGCTAGCGTTGGCCCATGCGCTGCCCATCCCGTGCCCGTCGAATCCACCGTCCGCTCGCCGTGGGCCTGTGCGCCGTCCTCTTGTACGCGGGCGCATCCGGGAGCGGCATCGCCGGCGAACCGATGACCTGCGAACTGGCGTTCACTGCCGGCAACTGGTCGATGCATCACCGCACCGCGCGCGGTACCGGCGAGTTGCGCTGCGCCGATGGCCGCACGCTGCCGGTCCGGGTCAGCGTCAAGGCCAGGGGCGGCGACACGCTGCGCATCGATGCGGGCGCGGCCAGCTTCAGCGGCGTCGAGGATCCGCGCGACGTGATCGGCGCCTACGTCGCCGACGGGCAGGTCGGCAATGATCTGGCGATGCGCAAGGGCGCCATCGCGCTGCGCGTGACCGCCACCGGCGACTGGTGGCAGCAGGGCGGACGCCCGGGCACGCTGGTGATCGCCGCGCGCTGAGGGCGTGGGCTCAGTCGTTGAGGGCCCTGTTGTCTTCGTTGCGCGGCAGCGTGCGCAACGTGCTTTCGGCGTCGAGCCCGATCCGCGCGGCGAAGCGGTCCAGCGCCAGCCACCACGCACCCAGCAGCACCGCCAGCACGGCGATTCCGATACCCCATCGCCACAGGCGTGGCGAGCGGTCTTGCGGACGGGGACTGGCCATGGCGGGTGTCCTTGGATCGGGGGCGTGGGGTATGGTCGTGCGTCGCGTGTCGCGGGCACGTCGCGGTCGACGCGCGGCGTGCATGCCGGACAACGCGGGGCGCCAGGCCGCGCGGCCATCGAGGAGTCATTGCCCATGCCATTCCGTTCCGTCGCGATCGCCCTCCTGCTGGCCGGCTTCGCCCTGCCGGCGATGGCGCAGGACGCGGGCGATGCACCGGAACCGGTGGTGGCGCCCGCGGTCGCGGTATGGACGGCGGCGACGGGCGACGACTGGCTCGACACCTGGCTGGCCGACGTGAACACCTATGCGGGCCGCTATCGCGGCGCGTTCGTCGACGAGCTGGTGCGTTACCAAGGCGCGCCTCGCGCGTTCGTCACCGAACTGCTGGAGGCCGGTGCGCGGCCGGCGGATGTCTATCTGGCCTGCGCGACGGCGCGGGCGCTGGGGCGGACCTGCCGAGAAATCGTGGGCGAATGGCGACGCGATCCCGCTAATGGCTGGGGCGACGTGCTGGAACGGCTGGACGCGGGCCGCGGCACGGAGACCTTCGCGCGCGTGCGGCGTGGGCTGGTCTCGAGTTTCGACCGCTGGGCGCGGCCGATCCGGCTGGACGCGGCCCTGCGCCGCGCGTTTCCCGACCGCGGGACCTGAGCACCCGCAGGCGCCGCGCGAGGCGACGCCCGCGGGCGGACGCGGTCAGCCGATCGCCAGCGTCTTGTTCTTGCGCTCGGCGAGGCGCTTCTCCAGGTAGTGGATGTTCTGTCCACCGGCATGGAAGCCCTGGTCGCGCATGATCCGCTGCTGCAGCGGGATGTTGGTCTTGATGCCGTCGACGACCATTTCGCTCAGCGCCACGCGCATGCGGCAGATCGCCTGCTCGCGGTCGGCGCCGTGCACGATCAGCTTGCCGATCATCGAGTCGTAGTTCGGCGGCACCGCATAACCTTCGTAGACGTGCGTGTCGACACGCACGCCCGGGCCGCCCGGCGCATGGAAGTGGCGGATCGTGCCGGGCGAGGGCATGAAGGTTTCCGGGTCCTCGGCATTGATGCGGCATTCGATCGCGTGGCCGGTCAACACCACGTCTTCCTGCCGGATCGACAGCTTATGGCCCGAGGCGATCATCAGCTGCTCGCGCACCAGATCGATGCCGGTCACCAGTTCGGTCACCGGATGCTCGACCTGGATGCGGGTGTTCATTTCGATGAAGTAGAACCGACCGTCCTCGTAGAGAAACTCGAACGTGCCCGCGCCGCGGTAGCCGATGCGGATGCAGGCATCCACGCAGACCTTGCCGATCGCCGCGCGCGCCTCGGGCGTGATGCCCGGTGCCGGCGCTTCCTCGACGACCTTCTGGTGGCGGCGCTGCATCGAGCAGTCGCGCTCGCCCAGATGGATCGCATTGCCCTGGCCGTCGGCCAGCACCTGGATCTCCACATGGCGCGGGTTCTCGAGGAACTTCTCCATGTAGACCATGTCGTTGCCGAACGCGGCCTTGGCTTCCTGCTTGGTCGTCGCGATCGCGTTGACCAGCGCGGCCTCGGTATGGACCACGCGCATGCCGCGTCCGCCGCCGCCGCCGGCCGCCTTGACGATGACCGGGTAGCCGATCTCGCGCGCGATCTTGACGTTGGTCGCCGCGTCGTCGCCGAGCGGACCGCCCGAACCGGGCACGCAGGGCACGCCGGCCTCCTTCATCGCGCGGATCGCCTCGACCTTGTCGCCCATCAGGCGGATGGTCTCGGCCTTGGGCCCGATGAAGATGAAGCCCGACTGCTCGACGCGCTCGGCGAAGTCGGCGTTCTCGCTCAAGAAACCATAGCCCGGATGGATCGCCTGGGCGTCGGTGACCTCGGCCGCGGCGATGATCGCCGGCATGTCGAGGTAGCTCTGCGCCGAGGCCGGCGGGCCGATGCAGACCGATTCGTCGGCCATCGCCACGTGCTTGAGGTTGCGGTCGACGGTGGAATGCACCGCGACCGTGCGGATGCCGAGGGTGTGACACGCGCGCAGGATGCGCAGCGCGATCTCACCGCGGTTGGCGATGACGACTTTTTCGAGCATCGCGGCGGCCTCAGCCGATCACGAACAGCGGCTGGTCGAATTCGACCGGCTGGCCGCTCTCGCACAGGATCGCGACGACCGTGCCCGAGGTCTCGGCTTCGATCGGGTTGAACATCTTCATCGCTTCGATGATGCCCAGCGTGTCGCCGGTCTTGACCTGCTGGCCGACGGTGACGAAGGCCGGCTTGTCCGGGGCGGGCGAGGCGTAATAGGTGCCGACCATCGGCGACTTGGCCACCTGGCCGGGGGGCAGCTCGTCGCCCGCGGCCTTCGGCGTGCCGCCGGTGGCGGCATCGACCGGCGAATGCATCGGCATCACCGGCTCGGCGGCGCGCGGTGCGGCCGCGGCGGGCGCCGGGGCGTACATCATCGGCGCGGCGGCCGAGTTGCGCGACAGGCGCACCGACTCTTCGCCTTCCTTGATCTCGATCTCGGTCAGGTTGGACTCTTCGAGCAGGTCGATGAGCTTCTTGATCTTTCTCAGGTCCATGCGGGCCTCTCTCTTTGCGTGGGTCGCGCAGGTGCGCGAATACGGAACGGGATGGGTTCGTGTCGAGGTTCAGCCGGCGCGCAGCCGGGCGATCGCGGCGTCGAGCGCGTAGCGGTAGCTGTCGGCGCCGAAGCCGCAGACCACGCCGATGGCGAGGTCGCTGAAGTAGCTGGTGTGGCGGAACGGCTCGCGGCGGTGCGGGTTCGACAGGTGGATCTCGTAGAACGGCAGGGCAATCGCGGCCAGCGCATCGCGCAGGGCCACCGAGGTATGGGTGAACGCAGCCGGGTTGAGCAGGATCAGCGCGGTGCCGTCGCTGCGGGCGGCCTGCACGCGGTCGACCAGCTCGTGTTCGGCGTTCGACTGCAGGCTCTCGAGCGCGTGACCCGCGGCCTGCGCGGTCGCCTGCAGCGATGCGTCGATATCGGCCAGCGTCGCATGCCCGTAGACCGCCGGCTCGCGGGTGCCGAGCAGGTTGAGGTTGGGGCCGTGCAGGACGAGGATCGAGGCCATCGGGGACGCGGTGCGGCGGGTGCGCGAAGTCTGCGGGATGTCCCCGATGGTGTCCAGTTCGCAGACGTTTGACGATTTTAAACGTGCGTTTGAATTTCCGCGGTCAGGGCGCGACCCAGCCGTCGATCTCGCCGTGGGCGAACGGACCGATCCGTTGCTTGAGCAACCGGCCGTCGGCCGACAGCAGCACGGTGTAGGGCAGCACGCCGCGCGGATTGCCCAAGCGCACGCCGGCATCGGCCGGGCCGGGCGCGTCGAGGGCGATGGCGTAGGTCACCGGAATCCGCTCGAGGAACGCGCGTACGGCCTCGGCATCGTCGAGTGCGATCCCGAGCACCTGCACGCCGTTGGCGCCCTGTTCGCGGGCGAAGCGGTCGAGCTCCGGCATTTCCTCGATGCAGGGCCCGCACCAGCTGGCCCACAGGTTCACCAGCACAGGTCGGCCGGCGTAGGCGGCGGGCAGCTGCGGCGCGGGACCGTCGAGCCCTTCGACCTCGAACGGCGCGATGACGTCGCCACGGCGCGCGACCGTCACGCCTTCAGGCGGCGCGGGTGCGGTGGCGCTCAGGGTGTCGGCATACAGGCGCTGGCCGGCCTCGGTCCCGAGCAGCGGACCGGGGCCGCCGACGAACAGGCTGGCGAGTACGCCCAGGCCGCCGGCGACGACCGCGATCGCGACGACCGTCAGCGGACCGACCTTCATCCGGCGGATCCCGTGCGTGCCAGCGCATCGACGACGATCGCGTCGCTGAGCAGCGCCGGCAGCACCACACCGTCGCCGCCGCCGGCCGGATACACCACGTACAAGGGCACCCCGACCGCGCCATGGGCCTCGAGGAAGGCACCGATCTCCGGGTCCACGTTGGTCCAGTCGCCGACCATGTAGGTCGCGCCGGCCTCTGCCAGCGCACCCTTGAACACGTCTCCGGACAGCACCCGGCGCTCGTTGGCCTTGCAGGTCACGCACCAGTCGGCGGTCATGTTGACGAAGACGGGTGTGCCGGCGGCGCGCAATGCGGCCAGGCGCTGCGCGGAGTAGGCAACATGAGTACCGCTTTCGATGCTTGCGGCCGTTGTCGTCGCAGGCGCCGTCAGCCGGCCCACTGCGGCCACCGGCAGCAACGCGACCAGCGCCAGCGTCAGTGCGAGTCCGCGATGCAGCGCATGGCCGGTCCAGCGGCGCCGCTCGAACCACCACAGCGCCAGCGCCAGCACGGTCATGCCGGCCACCAGCAGCGCCATCGCATCGACGCCGCGCTGCTTGCCCAGCACCCAGGCCAGCCACAACGCGGTCAGATACATCGGGAACGCCAGCACCTGCTTCAGCGTTTCCATCCATGCGCCGGGTTTCGGCAGCCGGTCGGCTAATGCCGGCACCAGGCCGATCAGCAGGAACGGCAGCGCCAGGCCCAGGCCCAGCATCAGGAACACCGCCAGCGCCATCGGCGTCGACGCGGTGAACGCATACGCCAGTGCGCCGCCCATGAAGGGCGCGATGCATGGGCTGGCGACCACGCAGGCCAGCACGCCGGTGAAGAAGTCGCCGACCGGGCCGCTGCGCCCTGCCAGAGCCTGGCCGACGTTGCCGATGCGGCCACCGAGGCTGAAGACACCCGACAGGCTCAGCCCGACCGCGAACATCAGATAGGCGAGCGCGGCGACGAACCACGGCTGCTGCAACTGGAAACCCCAGCCCATCGCCTGTCCCGCCGCGCGCAGCGCGATGACGAGCAGACCGACGCCCGCGAATGCGACCAGCACGCCGGCCGTGTACCAGAGCGCGTGCGAACGCGCGGCCGCGCGGCTGCCGCCACTCTTCGCGATGCCCAGCACTTTCAGCGACAGGATCGGCAGCACGCAGGGCATCAGGTTCAACAGCAGGCCGCCGAGCAGGGCCAGGCCGAGTGCGGCGAACAGGCCGATCGACGCGGTGCCGGGCGGGCGGGTACGCGCCGCGTTGTCGGCGCTGGCATCGGCCGTGCCGGCATCGGCGTTCGCCGATGTGGTTGCGTCGAGGTCGTCGAAAGCATCCGCTGACCCCCGGCCTTCGGAGGCTGCGGACGCGTCGGTCGAATCGGCCGCCACATCCGCGGCAGGCGGTTCCGCGTCACGCGTGGCGGCGGCACCGGCCAACGCGGCCGCGGCCTCGGCCACGGTCTGCACGCGACCCGCCGGCAGCGCGACGCGCACCGTGCGGGTCATCGGCGGATAGCAGATGCCTTCGGCCTGGCAGCCCTGAAACGTCGCGACGACCTCGACCTCCGCCGCGTGGGCGCGCGTGCGCAGCAGTGGCAGCGGCACGTCGACCTGGTCGAAGTACACGGTGACGTCGCCGAAATGCGCGTCGTGATGCGCCTGTCCCGGCGGCCAGCGCGGCGCGCCGGCGCGGATGCCGTCGGCGCCGCGGACCTCGAAGCGGTTGCGGTCGCGATAGAGGTAATAGCCCTTGGCCGGGGTGAAGCGCAGCAGGATGGTGTCGCGGTCGCCCGCGATGGCCTCGAACGCGAACGCGCGTTCCGGCGGCAGGGCGTCATTGGCGCCGGTGAGCGTCGGCGCGCGACCGGCGCTGTTGCCGCCGAGCGCCTGGCCGAACGCGGCGAAGCCCGAGTCGCTCGCGGCCGGCGCGCGCGCTGCACCGCCGCGCGGCAGCGCGACCTGCAGCGTGCGGGTCTGCGGCGGATAACAGATGCCGGCGTCCGCGCAGCCCTGGTACTTCACCTCGACCTGCAGCATGCCGACACCGTCGGCCGCGGCGCCGGTCAGCACGCCGGTGACCTGGCGGCGGTAGGTCTCGACCTCGCCGAAGAACTCGTCGGTGTGCCTGCGGCCGGCCGGCAACTGCAGCGGGTCGGCCTTGAAGCCGTGTTCGACCCGCGCGCCCATGCGATGGCGATACAGGTAATAGCCGTCGGCGATCGCCCAGCGGATCTCGATCCGGCCCGGCGCGACCGCTTCGGCGGACACCGCGAGGGCCTCGTCGACCGGCAGCACGTCATCGAAGCCGATGCCCTGCGCCCAGGCCGGCAGCCCGGAGACGAGCAGCAGGCAGGCCGTCAGCCACGCGGTCACGCGGGCCGGTGACGCGGCGAAGAAACGTGGCCGGCGATCGCGGCCGGTCATGGCATCGGAGGAGAGCGCACGCATCGCGCCAGTATCGCAGGCCGCCACGGCGGATGCCGAACGCGGGTTCAGCGCCGATGGCTCACGCCGATGCGTCCGGCGCGACCGCGTCGGCGATCCAGTGCAGATACGCCGGCAGCCCGTCGGCGACCGACAGGGCGATCAACTCCGGAACCTCATAGGGATGCAGCGCCACCAGGCGTGCGCGCAGCGCCGGCAGCTGCGCCGATGTGGTCTTGATCATCAGCAGGACCTCGTCGTCGGCGACGACCGCGCCGTCCCAGCGATAGATCGAACGCACGCCCGGCAGCAGGTTCACGCAGGCGGCGAGTCGGTCCTCGACGAAGGCGCGGGCGATGCGCTCGGCGACTGCGGCATCGGGGCAGGTGGTGAAGCACGCGAGGACATCCATCCACCCACGATACCGGTCGTCGGCCTGCACGGCGCCTCCACGCGCCGGCCACCACGCTGGCGCGCCACAGTACGGACGCAGAATCCCGCCATTGGGAGAAAGATGTCGCGCGCATTACTGAACCGGTCGGTATAATTACTGATCTTCCCAGACCCAGCCGAATCGCCTGGCGATTCCCACAGAGTTCGATGCGCCTGATCATCTCTTGCATTGCCGCAGCCGTACTGGCCTGCGCCGCCCTCCCCGCCGCCGCCCAGAGCGCACCTGTCGACATCGGCATCGGCGCCTCCGCGACCCGTGAAAACGAAACCACCTTCGTTGCCAGCGTGGCCTGGCTGCCGGAATGGCGCCGCACGGAAAACGGCGTGCTGCGCTGGGACGTCGGCGCGGTCTATGTGCGTGGCCGCGACAACACGCGTTTCGATCTGTCCGAAGACGCCGGCGTGTTCCACGGCGGCGCCCGCTACGAGCGCGACAACGGCTTCGTCGCCGGTTTCGGCGTCGGCGTGCAGGCCGGGCGCACCAGCGCGCTGTCGGGCAACCCGCAGTTCGTCAGCACGGTCGGCTGGCGCTGGGCGCGTTTTTCGCTGCTGGCCAGGCACATCTCCAACGCCAGCATCAAGCAGCCCAACGACGGCGAGACGATGCTGCTCGCGGCGTGGCGCTTCCGCTGAAGTCTGCAGGCCCGTTCGGATCGTCCAGGCGCATGGCCGCTGGCGCTGCATCATTCCGCGCAGGCGGGCCGTCACGGATGGAAGGTGGGCCGTGGGCAAGCGCCCCGACTCCGTGAAGCGTGATAGCCAACCGGCGCGGCGCTCGACCGCCGCTGGCGACTCCTGACGATTCGCCCGCTTCCCGACCTTCTTCCGCGTGGTCGGGCAGGGCATCGATTCTCCACCTCCCTTGTTGCTCCAGACGCCGTGCCACTCGAGGAACTGGACCTACGGCCGCTGACGCCCGGCCGGAAAAATTCGCGAGCCGCCCCTTGTAATCGTTCTGCCCGTGCCCATCTCCCGTCCGGTCCCGGTTCTGCCGGGTGCGTGCGCCGCGGTTTCTGGCAGTCGTCATGGGCGAGTGCTAGAATTGGCGACCGTTTTCTTTCCAATCAATTACTTAGAGAGGGTGTAATGAGCAATCTGAAGCCGCTGTACGACCGCGTCGTGGTCAAGCCTGTCGAAGCCGAAGAGAAGAGCGCCGGCGGCATCCTGATCCCGGACAACGCCAAGGAAAAGCCCACCAAGGGTGAAGTCGTCGCCGTCGGCGAGGGCAAGGCCCTGGACAACGGCAGCGTGCGCGCGCCGAAGGTCAAGGTCGGCGACATCGTGATCTACGGCCAGTACTCGGGCAGCGCCTACAAGGCCGACGGCATCGAATACAAGATCATCAAGGAAGACGACGTCCTGGCGATCGTCGGCTGATCCGCGGCGGACGCGACCGCGTCCGCGCGACCCGCGATCGATTCCGGTGGGCACCGCCCGCCACCCAACTCCCAATTTCACTCTGAGGTAATACCGCAATGGCTGCGAAGGAAATCCGCTTCGGCGAAGACGCGCGTTCCAAGATGGTGCGTGGTGTGAACGTGCTCGCCAATGCCGTCAAGGCAACCCTGGGCCCGAAGGGCCGCAACGTCGTGCTCGAGAAGAGCTTCGGCGCGCCGACGATCACCAAGGACGGCGTGTCCGTCGCGAAGGAGATCGAACTGGCCGACAAGTTCGAGAACATGGGCGCGCAGATGGTCAAGGAAGTCGCGTCCAAGACCTCCGACAACGCCGGTGACGGCACCACGACCGCGACCGTGCTGGCCCAGGCGTTCATCCGCGAAGGTTCGAAGGCGGTCGCCGCCGGCATGAACCCGATGGATCTCAAGCGCGGCATCGACCAGGCCGTCAAGGCCGCCGTCGCCGAGCTCAAGAACCTGTCCAAGCCGACGGCCGACGACAAGGCGATCGCGCAGGTCGGCACGATCTCGGCGAACTCCGACGAGTCGATCGGCAACATCATCGCCGACGCGATGAAGAAGGTCGGCAAGGAAGGCGTGATCACCGTCGAGGAAGGCTCGGGTCTGGACAACGAACTCGACGTCGTCGAGGGCATGCAGTTCGACCGCGGCTACCTGTCGCCGTACTTCGTCAACAACCAGCAGTCGATGTCGGCCGAGCTGGACGACCCGTTCATCCTGCTGCACGACAAGAAGATCTCCAACGTCCGCGACCTGCTGCCCGTGCTCGAAGGCGTGGCCAAGGCCGGCAAGCCGCTGCTGATCGTCGCCGAGGAAGTCGAGGGCGAAGCCCTGGCGACGCTCGTCGTCAACACGATCCGCGGCATCGTCAAGGTCTGCGCGGTCAAGGCGCCGGGCTTCGGCGACCGTCGCAAGGCGATGCTCGAAGACATGGCCACCCTGACCGGCGGCACCGTGATCTCCGAGGAAGTGGGCCTGTCGCTCGAGAAGGCGACCATCGCCGACCTCGGCCGCGCGAAGAAGATCCAGGTCTCCAAGGAGAACACCACGATCATCGACGGCGCCGGCGAGACCGGTGGCATCGAGGCGCGCATCAAGCAGATCAAGGCGCAGATCGAAGAGACCTCTTCGGACTACGACCGCGAGAAGCTGCAGGAGCGCGTGGCCAAGCTGGCCGGCGGCGTGGCGGTGATCAAGGTCGGTGCGTCGACCGAGATCGAGATGAAGGAAAAGAAGGCTCGCGTCGAAGACGCCCTGCACGCCACGCGCGCAGCGGTCGAGGAAGGCGTGGTTCCGGGCGGCGGCGTGGCCCTGGTGCGCGCGCTGCAGGCCATCGGCCAGCTCAAGGGTGCGAACGAAGACCAGAACCACGGCATCCAGATCGCCCTGCGCGCGATGGAAGCGCCGCTGCGCGAGATCGTCACCAACTGCGGTGAAGAGCCGAGCGTCGTGCTCAACGCGGTCAAGGACGGCACCGGCAACTACGGCTACAACGCCGCGACCGGCGAATACGGCGACATGATCGCGTTCGGCATCCTGGACCCGACCAAGGTCACGCGTTCGGCGCTGCAGAACGCGGCTTCGATCGCCGGCCTGATGATCACGACCGAAGCGATGGTCGCCGAGCTGCCGAAGAAGGAAGAGCCGGCGATGCCGGGCGGCGGCGGCATGGGTGGCATGGGCGGCATGGATTTCTGATCCAGCGCCATCCGCTGCACCGTTGCACGAAGAACCCCGCCGCGAGGCGGGGTTTTTTTGTGCGCGGTCGTCCCTCTGACCGACCGTGTCCTGCTGGCCGCACGCGCCCTGCAGCGCGGTGGCAGGTCCGCAATGCGGTGGCCACGTCCTGTAACCGCGAAACCGGAACAGTCGAAGACCCGCAGGAACGGCATTCGTCGGCTTTGCGCGGTTTCGTAATGTGACGGATATCACTTTTGTGGTGATATAGGCGGGCAGGTGCGCGGGGAGGCGCGCCGGCACGCTCCGACGGAGCGGAATCTTCTGACGGGAGTGGTCGATGCGGCAGACAGGGGCGGCGCGCGCCGGTGCGAACCGAAGGCGCGGGCATGAGCAGGGGACGGATCCATGATTTCCGCAAGGCGGCCGGCAAGGCGCGCGCTTGGGAATGCGCATGGCCGGTCGCGGTCTGGGTGGGGGTGCGCTATGCGTTGACCGGCAACAGCGGCCGCTTCCGCAGTCACGGCGGCTGGCGCGTGTCGCGCATCGTGCGCGACTGAAGCGGGTGCGCGCGGCGGCGCGACGCCGCGTCCTTGAGTGGTGATGACAGCGCCGCTACGCTGCCGCGATGCGAACGTCCCTGATGATCATCGATGATTTCCTGTCCGAGCCCGACGCATGGTCGTTGCGCGAGGCCGGATTGAAACTGGAATATCCCGATCTGCAGGGCAATTTTCCCGGCCGCAATTCGCAGCAGCGCCTGCAGATCCCCGGCCTGCCACGGGCGATCTCGCATCTGGTCGGCGAGCCGTTGCGGCCGATCGAACCGCAGCATTCGCACGCCAAGTTCCGCATCACGCGCGCCGACGACGTGGGTCTGGGGCGCGTGCACATCGATGGTCCTGTCGAGTGGTCGGGCATCCTCTATCTGAGCCGGCCGCAGGACTGCCGGGGTGGCACCGAGTTCTTCCGCCACATTCCCACCGGTACCGATCACGCGCCGACCAACGCGGCCGAGTTGCAGGCGATGGGGCTCGGGAGTTTCGATGCCGTGCAGAGCGAGCTGCTCGCGCGCGACAGCAACGACGCGTCGAAATGGGAGATGACGATGCGCGTGCCGATGCGCTTCAACCGGCTCGTACTGCTGCGTCCCTGGATGTGGCACAGCGCCGGCGACGCCTTCGGCAGCACGATGGAAGATGCACGCTTCGTCTACCTGATGTTCTTCAGCCGGGCCTGATTCGAAGGGTTCGCGTGCAGGTGGCCCTCACCGGTCATCGTCCATGCTGTCGCGATGCCGGCGACTTCCCCTGATCCGTGGTGGCGCGCGCACCGCACGGGACTGCGCCGCGCGGGCGTCGTGGCGTGCGTGCTGTACCTGCTGTATCTCGTCGCGGCGAACGTGTTCCTCAACAGCGCGTTCGGCGCGGATGTGGTCAACCGCAAGCCCGAGCGCTACCACGCGCGCTGGGACTCGGCGATGAGCCTGTATCCGGGGCACATCCTCGCGCGCGGCGTGGTCATGGGCGGCCATGCCCACACCACCGTGTGGACCATCGCCAGCCCACGCGCGAACGGGCGCATCAAGCTGCTGCCGCTGCTGTGGCGCGAGGTCGCATTCGGCACGATCCGCGCGCACGACGTGTCCGTGCACGTCGCGCGGACGCCGCAGGACCTGCCGTCGACCAAGCGCCCCGGCAAGGCGCCGTGGACGATGCGCTTCGACGCGATCACCACGCCGAGCCTGCTGCGGCTGGATTTCTACGATGCACGCGTGACCGGCCGCGGCGAGGCGCGCTTCGTGTTCGAGAAGACGCTGCAGGGCGGCGCGATGGAGGTCGGACGCTCGACACTGCGCATGCCCGACGCGACCCTGCAGGTGGCCGACGTGCCGCTGCTGCGCGACGGCCTGCTCGAATTCGACATCGCGATCCCCGCGCACATCCGCGAACAGGCGCAGGGCGAGGAGAAACTGCTTCTGCTCGATGCGCACATGCGCGTCGACGGACCGGCGCCGGGCATCGACCTGGTCGCGCGCGACGACGATGCCTTGCCGATCGGCACGACCGGTTTCGTCGGCCATCTGCGCGCCGACCTCACCCTCGAACGCGGGGTCTTGATGCCCGGCAGCCGGCTCGACTGGTCGGCGCCGGTGTACGCCAGCACAGCCGACGGCGCGCCGCTGCGACATCCGCTGGGCGTCGCTTTGCGCACGTCGTCCGATGCGATCCGCGTCGCGGCGCGGGTGCCGGCGCCGGCCTCGGGCACGCCGTGGCTGCGCGCCGACCTGCGCGTCGACGACCGGCGGATCGGTCCCGACGACTGGCTGCGTCCGCTGCGTGCACTGGGCGGCACGGTCGAGACGCAGTGGCCGTCGGTGCCGCTGCGCTGGATCGACGTGATCCTGCGCGACATCGACTGGCTGGCCTTCGACGGCCGCGCCGATCTCGATGCCGCCGTGCGCCTGCACGACGGGCAGCTGCAGCCGGGCAGCCGTATCGACCTCGACGATGCGACGCTGTCGGCGCGCGTGCTCGACAACCGCTTCAGCGGCAACGCGCATGCCCGCATGCGGATGCGCGAGGATGCCGACGCGGGTCAGCGCACGACGATCGGCATCGTGCTCGACCGCTTCACCCTCGCACCGGACGCCGCGCCGGAGCGGATCGACCTGCGCGGCCGTGACCTGCGGCTCGATCTCGCGTCGACCGGCACGCTGGCGCAGTTCCACGAACATCTCGATGCGCGCCTGCGCTTCGACGATGCGCAGGTGCCGGACCTGCGCACCTACAACCGCTACCTGCCCGGCGACAGTGCCCGCCTGGTCGGCGGCAGTGGCCGTGCCAGCGGCGATCTGCGCCTCGACAGCGGCGGCGAGATGGTCAGCGGCCACATGCGCGTGCACGGGCAGAACGTGCGCGTCGCGCTCGGCCCCTCGCAGCTGTCGGGCAACGTCGAGCTCGACAGCCGCCTGACGCGGATGCAGCGCGTCGGACGGCGCTACAGGATCGATGCGCTGGCGGTGCGACTCGACGGCGTACGGCTCGACGGATCCGGCGGCGACGATGCGCCGTGGTGGGCGCGGCTCGCGCTCGAGGACGGCACGCTGGACTGGCGCGAACCGTTCGAGGTCAGTGGCCGAGGCCGTGTCGACATGCGCGACGTCAGTGTGCTGCTGGGCCTGTTCGCCGAGCGCAGCGTGTTCCCGCGCTGGATCGGCAACCTGATCGATTCCGGCGAGGCGCACGCGACCGGCGACCTGCGCCTGCGCGGCAACGAACTGGTGTTCGACCGGGTGCAGGCCGGCAACGACCGCATCGACATGCAGGCGCGGCTGCGGATCGCCGACGGCACGCCGGACGGTGATCTCTACGCCCGCTGGGGCGTGCTTGGCATGGGCGTCGAACTGCAGGGTGGCGACCGCAGGCTGCACATCGCCGGTGCGCGCGACTGGTACGAATCGCGCCCGCCGCTGCTGCCGGAGTGATCGCGGCGCGGCGCGATGGTCGCGACTGCAACCGTCGCACCGCGCGGTTTGCCGTGTTATCAATGGCGCCATGACCTCGCGCCCCGACAGCTTCTTCTATTGGTATGCGTTTCCGACGCCACAGGCGGCGGACGGTCCGCGCGCGCCCTGACACCAGGTCGCACGTATTCCCGACAAGCCGCCAGAGACCTTGGCGGCTTTTCCTGTTTTTGGCTCACCCCCTTCAGCCTTCCGTTTCCGAGATCGACCATGCCCCCGCACACCGACGACCTCCGCATCCGCGATCTGCAGCCGCTCACCCCGCCCGCCACGCTGCTCGCCGAACTCCCCTGCAGCGAGGCGATGTCGACGACCGTCGCCGGTGGGCGCGCCGCCTGCCACGCGATCCTGCATGGTGAGGACGACCGTCTGGTCGTCGTCGTCGGCCCTTGCTCGATCCACGACCCGGTCGCGGCGATGGAGTACGCACAGCGCCTGCGCGCGCTGCGGGACACGCATGGCGATGCGCTGGAACTGGTGATGCGTGTCTACTTCGAGAAGCCGCGCACGACGATCGGCTGGAAGGGCCTGATCAACGATCCGGATCTCGACGGCAGCTTCCGCATCGACAAGGGCCTGCGCCTGGCGCGCGGCCTGCTGCGCGAGATCAACGCGCTGGGCCTGCCCGCGGGCGTGGAATTCCTCGACATCATCAGCCCGCAGTACCTCGCCGATCTGGTCGCCTGGGGCGCGATCGGCGCGCGCACGACCGAGAGTCAGGTGCATCGCGAGATGGCGTCGGGGCTGTCGTGCCCGGTCGGTTTCAAGAACGGCACCGGCGGCGACGTGCGCATCGCGGTCGACGCGGTCGGCGCGGCCTCGCATCCGCATCATTTCCTCGCCGTCGGCAAGGACGGGCGCTGCGCGGTGGCGTCGACGTCCGGCAACCCGGACTGCCACGTGATCCTGCGCGGCGGCGCGACGCCGAACTACGACGCGGCGCACGTCGAAGCCGCATCCGGCGTGCTGCAGGCACAGGGCCTGCGCGCGGCGCTGATGATCGATGCCAGCCATGCCAACAGCGGCAAGAACCCGGACAACCAGCCGAAGGTCGTCGACGATATCGCGCGCCAGCTCGAAGCCGGCGAGCGCCGCATCATCGGCACGATGATCGAGAGCCATCTGGTCGCCGGCAAGCAGGCGCTGGTGCCCGGCACGCCGCTGGTCCATGGCCAGAGCATCACCGACGGATGCATCGACTGGGCGACGACGGTGCGCACGCTCGACCGGCTCGCCGATGCGGTGCGCACACGTCGCGCGCGCACCGACGCGCAGGCGGCCTGAGAAATGTAGGCGCGCTTGCGCATGAAGGAACTTGGTGGGAAAAGCCGCATCGCGCGCAAGCGCGCTCCTACAACCGCGTTCGCTTCGAACGGCGAGCGTACGCTTGACCTTCCTGCCGACAGGCGGGCGCAGGCGCACGACCTGAAGAAACGTAGGAGCGCGCTTGCGCGCGAAAGGTATTGTGGGACAGCCCGTCGCGCAAGCGCGCTCCCGCACACGCGCCTAGGCAGCGCTGCCCGCCGCCATGCCCGACGCCCACGCCCACTGGAAGTTGTAGCCGCCGAGCCAGCCGGTGACGTCCAGCACTTCGCCGATGAAGTACAGCCCGGGCGCGTGCTGCGATTCCATCGTCCGTGACGACACGCCGGCGGTGTCCACGCCGCCCAGCGTGACCTCCGCGGTGCGATAGCCCTCGGTGCCGCTGGCGACCAGCGGCCAGGCCTGCAGCAGCGCGGCGGTGTCCTGCAGCTGCGGCGGCGTGAACTGTTTCATCGGCCGGTTCGGCAGCCAGATCTCGCACAGGCGCTGGGCGAAGCGGCGCGGCATCAGTTCGGCGAGCACGTTCTTGAGTTCCGTGCCCGGACGCTCCGCCTGCTGCGCCTGCAGCCACGCCAGCGCATCGCGGCCGGGCAGCAGGTCCAGGCGCAGATCGTCGCCCGGCTGCCAGTACGAGGAGATCTGCAGGATCGCCGGTCCGCTGATGCCGCGGTGGGTGACCAGCATGCGGTTGCGGAAGAACGCGCCGTTGCAGCCGGCCTCGACATCGAGTGCGACCCCGGACAGGTCGTCCAGCCGTTCCTGATGCTTGCCGCTGAGTGTCAGCGGGACCAGGCCGGCGCGCGTGGGCACCAGCGCATGGCCGAAGCTGCGCGCGAGCTCGTAGCCGAAACCGGTCGCGCCCATGCTCGGAATCGACAGGCCACCGGTCGCGACGATCAGCGAGGCGCAGTGCAGGCGGCCGGCAGCCGTGTCTAACGCGTATCCGTCGTCGACGCGCCGCGGGATCTGCACCGCGCAATGCGTGCGCACCTGCACGCCTGCCGCGTCGGCTTCGTCGAGCAGCAGCTGCACGATCTGCTTCGAGGACCCGTCGCAGAACAGCTGGCCCAGTTCCTTCTCGTGCCAGGCGATGCCATGACGGTCGACGAGGTCGATGAATTCCTGCGGCGTGTAGCGCGCCAGCGCCGACTTGCAGAAATGCGGGTTGTCGGACAGGTACTGCGCCGGCGTGGTGCCGGTATTGGTGAAATTGCAGTGACCGCCGCCCGACATCAGGATCTTCTTGCCGACCTTGTTCGCGTGGTCGAGCACCAGCACGCGCCGCCCACGCTGGCCGGCGGCGATCGCCGCCATCAGGCCGGCCGCGCCTGCGCCGAGCACGACGACGTCCCAGTCGGTGGTCGGCAGGGCGGTGGAGGCGGTGGCGGGCACGACGGGCATCGCAGGACGGACCGGGTAGGGGCGCGCAGTCTAGCGGGCGCCGGCCGCGGGCGTCGGCGGCGCATTCACGCGGGAGTGCCTAGGCTGTCGCACCGATCAACCCGATGCGCGTGCATGGATCTCAAGAGCGGTTATCCCTTCTGGGCCGTGCGCAACGGTCTGATGCATGCCTTCCCGCGGCTCGAAGCCGACGTGGCCTGCGATGTGCTGGTCGTCGGCGGCGGCATCACCGGCGCGCTGATCGCCGACGAACTCGCCGCCCACGGGCACACGGTCGTCGTCGTCGAGCAGCGCGACATCGCCTGGGGCAGCACGGCCGCGAGCACCGCGTTGCTGCAGTACGAGATCGACACCCATCTGGTGGATCTGGCCAGGCGCTACGGCGAGGACGATGCCGCGTTCGCGTACCGCGCCTGCGGCGAATCGATCGACATGCTGGGCGAGGTCGCACGCGGCCTGCGCGACGTGGATTTCGAACGCGCCGACAGCCTCTACTACGCCAGTCGCAAGCGCGATGTCGCCGGCCTGCGCGAGGAATTCGATGCGCGCCGACGCCACGGCTTCGACATCGAGTATCTGGAGTCGGAACCGCTGAAAGCCGAATACCGGATCGACGCGCCGGCCGCGCTGCGCAGCCGGCAGGGCGCGCAGGTCGATCCCTACCGCTTCGCATCGCGGCTGCTTGCGCGGCTGGTCGAACGCGGTGCGCAGGTGTTCGACCGCACTGCGGTGCTGCGACTCGATGCGCGCCCGCGCGACGTCGTCGCGACGACCGACAGCGGTGCACGCATCCGCGCCCGCCACGTGGTGCTCGCCGCCGGCTATGCGAACCAGCACTGGCTGCCGAAGCAGGTCGCACGCAACCGCAGCAGCTACGCCTTCGTCACCGACCCGATCTCCGAGACGCAGCTCGGCGCGCTCGCCGGCACCCTGGTATGGGAGACCGCACGGCCCTACCTCTACCTGCGCACGACCGGCGACGGCCGCCTGCTGATCGGCGGCGAGGACGACGATGTCGACGTGCCGGCGCGGCGCGACGCGCGGGTGGAGAAGAAGGCGCGCGAGCTGATGAAACAGGTCGCCAGGCTCCGCCCCGATCTCGACCTGACGCCGACGTTCTCCTGGGCCGGCACCTTCGCCGAGACCGAGGACGGTCTGCCGTTCTTCGGTCCGCATCCGGCGACCGGCAAGCGCGTGCATTTCGCGATGGCCTACGGCGGCAACGGCATCACCTATTCGATGCTCGGCGCCGGCCTGCTGCGCGCGCTGATCGAACGGCGGAAGCATCCACTGGCGGCCCTGTTCTCCTTCGATCGCCTCGACCGCTGACAGCGTCGCGCGCGTATGGATAATCGGTGCGATGACCGCACCGTCGCCCTGGCACCTGTACCTGCTCGAATGCCGCAACGGCAGCTGGTACGCCGGCATCACCAACGATCTCGACGCGCGCTTCGCCGCGCACGCGGCCGGCCGCGGCGCGAAGTACACACGCGGCAATCCACCGGTGCGCATCCTCGCCAGTCGCGGCTATCCCGACCGCGCCAGCGCCTCGCGCGCCGAGTGGCAACTCAAGCGGCAACCGCGTGCGCGCAAGCTGGCGTGGCTGCAGGCCGTATCGACGGAATCCATACCAGTGCTGGAGATCCGCGCCGACGGCCTCGACGATCCATGCGTGGTCGCACTGCTGCAGGCCCATCTCGACGCGATGGCGCTGCACTCGCCGCCGGAAAGCATCCACGCGCTGGACCTGTCGGGCCTGCGCGCGCCGAACGTGTCGTTCTGGAGTGCCTGGCGCGGCGACGCGCTCGCCGGGTGCGGCGCGCTGAAGGATCTGGGCGACGGCCACGGCGAACTCAAGTCGATGCGCACCGAGACTGCGCACCTGCGTCAGGGCGTCGCCGCGGCGATGCTCGCGCATCTGATGGCGACCGCCCGCGCGCAGGGCTGGCGGCGGCTGAGCCTGGAGACCGGCACCGCGGCCGCGTTCGCGCCGGCGCATGCGCTGTACGCGCGGCACGGGTTCGAGCCCTGCGGCCCGTTCGGCGACTACGTCGACGATCCCTTCAGCATCTTCATGACGCGCACGCTGGACGACTGAGCACGCCACACGCCGCCCGCCAGCGTGAACGCGCCGGGCGCACTGGCTATAGTCGTGCGCTGTCGTTTCCGCAGGTCGTCCATGTCGCACGTGTCCCCCGTATCGCTTCCCGCCATCGCCTGCGCCGCCGGCGGCACCGGCGGGCATCTCTTCCCGGCCGAGGCGCTGGCGCGCGAGCTGCAACGCCGGGGGCATCCGGTGGTGATCTACACCGAGCGTCGCGGCGCCGCGTACACGCAGGCGCTGGCCGGTCTCGATCACGTGGTGCTGCCGGCGCGCAGCCTCGAGGGTGGGCTGTCGGGCAAGTTCGCCGCCGGCCTGACGATCCTGCGCGCGACGGCCGCGGCGCGCGCCGACATGCGCCGCCGTGGCGTGCGCCTGCTGGTCGGTTTCGGCGGCTATCCGAGCTTCGCGCCGGCACTCGCGGCGAAGAGCCGGGCGCTGCCGCTGCTGCTGCACGAGCAGGGCGCGCGCCTGAGCATGGCCAACCGCAAACTGCTGCGCTTCGCCGATGGCGTGGCGACGTCATTCCCCGGCACCGCCGGGCTCGACGGCTTCGATGCCGCACGCGTCGTCGATACCGGCAATCCCGTGCGCCAGGCCATCCTCGATGCGCGTGGCGACTATCCGCCGCTCGATGCGTTCTCGAAGCTGAGCCTGCTCGTCGTCGGCGGCAGCCAGAGCGCGCGCGTGTTCGGCGAGGTCGTGCCACCGGCGCTGCTGCAGCTGCCCGCATCGATCCGCCAGCGCCTGCAGGTCGCGCTGCAATACAAGGGCGATGCGACCGATCAGATCGAACGCTCGCTGCGCGAGGCCGGCATCGACGCGACCGTGCGTCCGTTCTTCGACGACATGGGTGCGCGCCTGCGCGACGCGCATCTGGTGATCACCCGCGCCGGCGCGACCACGGCCGCCGATCTGCTGACCGTCGGCCGTCCGGCGGTGCTCGTGCCGATTCCCGCCGGCGGCTCGCGCGACGAGCAGCGCCGCAATGCCGAGACGCTGGCCGCGGCCGGCATCGGCTGGTGCGTGCCGGAATCCGAACTCACGCCCGAACGCCTGTCGACGCTGCTCGCCGATGCCTTCGCCTCGCCGACGGTACTGCCCGCGGCCGCGCGTGCCTCGGCCGCACTGGGACGTCCGCAGGCTGCGTCGACGCTGGCCGATCTCGTGCAGGCCACGCTGGCCCGGCACGCATGAGCGGTCCTCACGACGACTGCGACGCGCTGATCGTCGGCGGCGGCCACAACGGGCTGGTCTGCGCGGCCTACCTCGCGGGCGCAGGCCTGCGCGTACGCGTGCTCGAACGCCGCCGCATCATCGGCGGCGCGGCCGTCACCGAGGCGTTCCATCCGGGCTTCCGCAACTCGCTGGCGAGCTACACCGTCAGCCTGCTCAATCCGAAGGTGATCGCCGACCTGCGGCTGGCGGAACACGGCTTGCGCGTCGTCGAGCGGCCGTACTCGAACTTCCTGCCGCTGCCCGACGGGCGCGCATTCCGTCTCGGTGGACCGGACGGCGCCGCGGAACTCGCGCGCTGGTGGCCGCGCGATGCCGCGCGCCTGCCCGAGTACTACGCGATGCTCGACCGCGTGGTCGCCGTGCTGCGCGAACTGATGCACGCGACGCCGCCCAACGTCAGCGACCGTTTCGTGCTCGCCGACTGGCTCAACTCGCTGAGCGTCGCGCGGCGACTGAAATCGCTGGACATGCGCGGCCGCCGCGATCTGCTCGATCTGTTCTCGAAATCCGCCGGCGAACTGCTCGACGACTGGTTCGAATGCGCACCGCTGAAGGCCGCGCTGGGCTGGGATTCGATCGTCGGCAACTTCGCCAGTCCATACACCCCGGGCTCGGCCTACGTGCTGCTGCACCACGTGTTCGGCGAGGTCAACGGCAAGAGTGGGGTCTGGGGCCACGCGATCGGCGGCATGGGTGCGATCAGCGACGCGATCGCGGCCGAATGCCGTGCGCGTGGCGTGGTGATCGACACCGATGCGGAAGTCGCACAGGTGCTGGTCGAAGGCGGCCGCGCGGTCGGCGTCGCGCTCGCCGATGGACGCGAGTTGCACGCGGGCGTGGTCGCGTCCAACGTCAATCCGAAGCTGCTGTACACGCGGCTGGTCGCGCCCGAACACCTCGACGACGACACCGCCGCGCGCATCCGCCGCTATCGCTGCGGCTCGGGCACGTTCCGCATGAACGTCGCACTGTCGGAGCTGCCGGATTTCCGCGCCGCGCCCGGCACCGCGCTGCAGCCGCACCACCAGAGCGGCATCCTCGTCGGCGATTCGCTCGACTATTTCGAGCGCGCGTATTTCGACGCGAAATCGCGCGAGCACAATCCTGGCTGGGCGCGCGCGCCGGTCGTGGAACTGGTGATCTCGTCCACGCTCGACGACAGCCTCGCGCCGCCTGGCCAGCACGTGGCCAGCCTGTTCTGCCAGCACGTCAATCCGGTGATCGACGAGGCCGACGGCGGCTGGGACGCGCACCGCGACACGGTCGCGCAGCTGATGATCGACACCGTGGATGCGCAGGCGCCGAATTTCGCGCGCAGCGTGCTCGGCTACGACGCACTGACGCCGCTCGATCTCGAACGCCGGCTCGGCCTCGTCGGCGGCGACATCTTCCACGGTGCGCTGGGGCCGGACCAGCTGTTCAGTGCGCGGCCGCTGCTCGGGCAGGGCCATTACCGGGGCGCGCTGGGTGGGCTGTACCTGTGCGGGTCGGGTTCGCATCCGGGCGGTGGCGTCACCGGCCTGCCGGGACGCAACGCCGCGCGCGAGATCCTGCGCGACCTGCGCCGCGGTCCGAAGCCCTGAGAACACCGGCTTTCTTGCGGACTGCGATCCGCCATGGCGGCCGTCCGCGGGCTGTCGCTTCGCGAGGTCACGAATCGCTCAAGGCGATTTTTTGAACCCGGCGGTATCGTTTTGCAATGCAGCGTGCAAAGCGGTAACGACTCTTTCACTATCGCCCTGCACCCGACGTGGGGGAGGGAGCAAGGCCCGCAACCGGTTTACCGGTCGCGGGCTTTTTTTTTGCCCGATGCTGTGTAGCTCCTGTGCGAGCTCGCTTGCGCGCGACGGATTTCACGCGCAGCCCCATTCGCGCGCGAGCGCGCTCCCACGGGGACCCCATGAACGGCGCGATGCGACAATCCGCGGATGCACGACGCCCCGCTGCCGCCCGAACTCGACGCCCATCTCGACCGCCTGCTCGCGCGACTGCCGGAGACCGTCCGCAGCGACGCCGACGCCCTCGCGCGCATCCGCCCTGTCGCGCTCGCCAGCGACTTCGCGCTCGACGTGCTGCAGCGTCAGCCCGGCGTGCTCGCCCGACTGCTCGAAGACGATGCGCACGCCGGCCTCCCAGCGCCGGCACTCGAGGCCGGCAACCGCGGTGAATGGCCGGCGCTGCTGCGTCGCTATCGCACCGCGTGTTCGGCGCGGCTGGTCTGGCGTGACGTGCACGGGCTCGACGACGTCGACGCCACGCTCGCCGGCAGCACGGCACTGGCCGAAACCTGCCTGACGCTCGCGCTCGAAGCACTGGAGGCCGAATTCGCGCAGCGCTACGGCGTCGTACGCGATGCCGACGGCACCGTCGTGCGGCTGGTCGTGTTCGGACTCGGCAAGCTCGGCGGCGGCGAACTCAACTTCAGTTCCGATATCGACCTGATCTACGGTTTCGCGTCGCAGGGCGAGAGCGATGGCGCGCGCGCGCTCGCGGCGGAAGACTGGTTCACCCGGCTCGGCCAGCAACTCGCGAAGCTGCTCGACGAAACCACCGCCGACGGCTTCAGCCATCGTGTCGACCTGCGGCTGCGGCCGTTCGGCAGCGCCGGACGCATCGCACTGAGCTTCGCGGCGATGGAGCAGTACTTCCAGCACGAGGGCCGCGACTGGGAGCGCTACGCCTGGCAGAAGGCGCGCCCGGTCGCCGGTGACATCGAGGCCGGTGAACGCTTTCTCGTGCAGCTGCGGCCCTTCATCTATCGCCGCTACCTCGACTACGGCGCGCTCGACGGCCTGCGGCAGATGAAGGCGATGATCGCGGCCGAAGTCGCGCGCAAGGAACTGTCCGACGACATCAAGCGCGGCGACGGCGGCATCCGCGAGATCGAATTCCTCGCCCAGGCGCTGCAGCTGATCCGCGGCGGCCGCGAACCGGCGCTACGCGACCGGCGCCTGATGCCGACGCTGGAGGCGTTGCATGCGCACGCGCAGATCGACGCCGACACACTGGCGCTGCTGCAACGCGCCTACCGGTTCCTGCGCCGGCTGGAGAACCGGCTGCAGATGCTGCGCGATGCGCAGACGCACATGCTGCCGACCGATCCGCTGGACCGCCTGCGGATCGCGCGCGGGCTCGGCCATGCCGACTGGGCGTCGCTCGCCGATGCGCTGGGCGAGGTGCGCGCAGCGGTGGCGCAGGAATTCGATGCGCTGTTCGCCGTGCGCAGCCAGCAGCGCGCGGCCGATGCCGACGACGATCTCGCCGGCTACTGGCGGGCGCTGCCCGACGGCGGCGAGCGCGCGGTGCTCGAGGCGGCCGGGTTCGCCGACAGCGCCGATGTCGACGCGGCGCTGCGCGACTTCGCGCGATCGCCGAGCGTGCGCGACCTGTCGGACAGCGCACGCGCGCGGCTGGACCGCCTGATGCCGGTGCTGCTGCAGGCCTCGGCGCCCGCCGACCGTCCGCTGCAGGCGATCCGCCGGCTGCTCGCGTTGCTGCACAACATCCTGCGCCGCGCGAGCTATCTGGCCCTGCTCGACGAACGGCCCGCGGCGCTGGCGCGCCTGGTCGACGTGGTGACGCGCAGCGCCTTCCTCGCCGAACGCCTCGCCGCGCATCCGCTGCTGCTCGACGAACTGCTCGACACGCGCGCCGACGGCCCGCTGCTGCAGCGCGGTGGCATGGCCGAGGCCTGCGGGAAGGCGCTGCGGCAGCCCGATCTGGAGGCCGCACTGCTCGACCTCAACGAGACCCGCCAGCAACTGAGTTTCCGCATCGCGCTGGCGACGCTCGACGGTCGCCAGTCCGGCCAGGACGCGACGCGCCAGCTGGCGTGGCTGGCCGATGCGGTGGTCGATACCGTGCTCGCGCTGGCGATGCGCGACCTCGAAGCGATGCACGGCGCGCTGCCGGACGCGCGCTTCGCGGTGATCGGCTACGGCAGCCTCGGCGGCGAGGAACTCGGCTTCGGCTCCGATCTCGACCTGGTGTTCCTCTACGACGCGCCCGCCGCCGCGCAGTCCACCGGCGCGCGTCCGCTCGATGCGCAACGCTGGGCCGCGCGGCTGGGACAGAAGATCGTCGCGCTGCTGGGCACGGTGACCGGCGGCGGCCGCCTCTACGATGTCGACGTGCGCCTGCGCCCGGACGGCGGCAAGGGGCTGCTGGTGTCGTCGCTGGTCAGCTACGCCGAATACCAGCGCGAGCGCGCCTGGACCTGGGAGCACCAGGCGCTGGTGCGCGCGCGCTTCGTCGCCGGCGACGATTCCATGGCCGCCGCGTTCGAGGACGTGCGTCGCGCCATCCTCGCGGCGCCGCGGGATCCGGACAAGCTGCACGAGGACGTGCTTTCGATGCGCCGGCGCATGCGCAGCGAGCTCGACCGCAGCGCCGGCGACCGCTTCGACCTCAAGCAGGGCACGGGCGGGTTGGTCGATCTGGAGTTCCTGTTGCAGTGGCTGGTACTGCGCGAGGCGGCCACACGGCCTGCATTGCTCGCGCCGCGGGCCACACCGCTGCTGCTGGAGGCGGCCGGCAGCGAAGGCCTGCTGGACGCGGGGACGAGCGCCGGGCTGCGCGCGGCCCACGCGACGCTGCTGGAGCTGGGCCTGGCGTGCACGCTGGACCGCCGCGCCCGGATCGTCACCACGACGCCGGCGCTCGATGCGGCGCGCGAAACGGTCCGTTGCGCGGTCGACTGGACCTGAATGCGGCGTTTTTCATGCGGGGTTGGCGGGTGGGTCGGCACACTGCGATCCTCACGCCGCAGCACCAGCCGACCGATCGATGGTTCCGGGTGTGAATGAAGATCAACGAATTGCCTGCAGTCGTTCCGGATATGGAACATTCGGGAACTCCTGTATGACTTAGCAGTCATAGGTATCGACTGCTAACATCCCTTCCCATGAGCACGCAGACCATGACCCACGCCCTGGTAGCCAACAATCTTCCGACGCTCAGCCCGCTGGGTTCGCTGGATGCCTATATCGGCGCCGTGCACCAGATTCCGGTGCTGTCGGTCGAAGACGAGCAGGCGCTGGCGCAGCGCTACCGCGACGACGACGATCTCGACGCCGCGCGCGAACTGGTGCATTCGCACCTGCGCTTCGTCGTGCACGTCGCCCGCGGCTACAACGGCTACGGCCTGCCGCTGGGCGACCTGATCCAGGAAGGCAACATCGGCCTGATGAAGGCGGTCAAGCGCTTCGACCCCGACGTGGGCGTGCGCCTGGTGAGCTTCGCCGTGCACTGGATCCGTGCCGAGATGCACGAGTTCATCCTCAAGAACTGGCGCATCGTGAAGGTCGCCACGACCAAGGCGCAGCGCAAGCTGTTCTTCAACCTGCGCAAGAGCAAGAAGCGCCTGGGCTGGCTCAACGCGAGCGAGGTCCGGGCGGTCGCCGCCGACCTCAACGTGTCCGAGCGCGAAGTGCTCGAGATGGAGTCGCGCCTGTCGGGTCGCGACATCGGCTTCGACGCGCCCGTCGGCGAGGACGACGACAACGCGCCGCCCGCCCCGGTCGCCTACCTCGTCGCGCAGGACGAGGATCCGGCGCAGGCCTACGAACGTCGCGACAGCGAGGGCAGCAAGCTCGACCTGCTGCGCGAAGGCATGGCGACGCTGGACGCGCGCTCGCGCGACATCATCAGCCGCCGCTGGCTCGACGACGAGCACAAGGTGACGCTGCAGGAACTGGCCGACGAGTATGGCGTGTCCGCCGAGCGCATCCGCCAGGTCGAAGCCAACGCACTGAAGAAGATGAAGGCGCTGTTCGCGGCCTGATCAGTGACGCAGTGACAGACGAAACGGCCCGCGCGAGCGGGCCGTTTCTGTTTGCGTCGCTCAGGCGCGCAAGGCGCGGCGTGGACTCACCACTTGAACAGCACCAGGCTGATCGCCAGCGCCGCCATGCCCGAGACTAGGCCGTAGACCGTCTCGTGGCCCTTCGCGTAGCGCTTGGCGGCAGGCAGCAGTTCGTCGAGGGCGAGAAACACCATGACGCCGGCAATCAGGCCGAAGACGACGCCGAAGACCGGTTCGGACAGGAACGGCCGCAGCACCGCGTAGCCGATCAGCGCCCCCAGCGGCTCGGCCAGGCCCGACAGCAGGCAGGCGAGGAAGGAGTAGAGCTTGCTGTTGGTGGCGAAGTACACCGGCACCGCGATCGCGATGCCTTCGGGGATGTTGTGGATCGCGATCGCGAAGGCCAGCGGCATGCCGACGCCGGGGTTCTCGAGCGTGGCGAAGAACGTCGCCAGGCCTTCGGGAAAGTTGTGCGCGGTGATCGCGACGGCCGTCAGCAGGCCGACGCGTTTGATGTAGCTGGTGTTGTGCTGGCGGAAATAGGGATCGTCGACTTCCAGCCGCTCGTGCGGGTTCGGCACCAGCCGATCGATCGAGACGATGAAGAGCACGCCGCCGAGGAAGGACAGCGTGCCCCAGGTGAAGCCGAGCTGTTGGCCGTAGGCGTTGGTGAAGGCGATGACCGACTTGTCGAGGATCTCGGTCAGCGACACGTAGACCATCGCACCGGCCGCGAACGCCAGGCCGAACGACAGCAGACGCGCATTGGGCTGCTTGGAGAACAGCACCAGCAGGCTGCCGAGGCCTGTCGCCAGGCCGGCCGCGGTGGTGACCGCGAGCGCGATCCAGAAATTGTGGGTCGAGATTTCGAGCATGCGCGACAACGCCGGAACGTGTGGAGGGGGCGACTCAGCCTGGCTGCAGGTCCGGCTCGGATGGGCGCGCGGCCATGCTAGCCGATGCGCGGTGCGTCGGGTCCTTCACTGCCGGGCTTCGTGACCGGTTCGGCATCGGCGGGCGGACCGAAGATGATCCGCGCCGCGCGCTGGTAGCTCCAGTAGGCCCAGGTCCAGTTGAGCAGCACTACCAGCCGGTTGCGGAAGCCGATCAGGAAGAACACGTGCGCGATCAGCCAGAACCACCAGGCGAGCACGCCCGACAGTTTCAAGCGGCCGAAATGGACGACCGCGGCCATGCGCCCGATCGTCGCGAGGTTGCCGAAGTCGCGGTACGCGAACGGCGTCGTCGCCTCGCCGCGCAGGCGCGCGCGAATGCTGATCGCGACGTGCCGGCCCATCTGCTTGGCGGCGGGTGCGACGCCCGGCACCGGCCGGCCCGCGCTCTGCACCGCGGCGAGATCTCCGGCAACGTAGATGTCGGGATGGCCCGGCACGCGCAGGTCGGGTTCGACCTGAACGCGGCCGGCGCGGTCGCGCGGCGCACCGAGCAGGGCGCCCAGCGGGGACGCGGCGACGCCGGCGGCCCACACCACGGTCTTCGCGGCGACGCGCTGGTCGCCGAGACGGTACCCGTCGGAATCGATGTCGGCGACCGGCGTACCGGTCTGCACCTCGACGCCGAGCTTCTGCAACTGTCTGCGCGCCTTCTCCGACAGATCGTCGGGGAACGACGCCAGCACGCGCGGGCCTGCCTCCACCAGGCGTACCCGGGCCAGCGCCGGATCGATGTTGCGGAACTCGCTGCGCAGCGTGTGGCGCGCGATCTCGGCCAGCGTGCCGGCGAGTTCGACGCCGGTCGGTCCGCCGCCGACGATGGCGAAGCTGAGCCACGCGGCGCGCTTGTCGGGATCGGCTTCGGCCTCGGCACGCTCGAACGCGAGCAGCAGGCGGCGGCGCAGCAGCAGGGCGTCGTCGAGCGTCTTCAGGCCCGGCGCGTGCGCGGCCCAGTGGTCGTTGCCGAAGTAGGCGTGGGTGGCGCCGGCGGCCAGCACCAGCGTGTCGAAGGCGAGGGCGGTGCCGTCGTCGAGCGTGAGGATCTTCGCGCCAGTATCGATGCCGCGCACCTCGGCCAGCCGCACCTCGACATTGTCCTGGCCGCGCAGGATGTGCCGCAGCGGTGCGGCGATGTCGGGCGCCGACAGGCCGGCGGTCGCCACCTGGTAGAGCAGCGGCTGGAACAGGTGGTGGTTGCCGCGGTCGACGAGGGTGATGCGGACCGGATCGCCGGCCAGCGCGCGCGTGGTCCAGAGGCCGGCGAAGCCGCCGCCGACGATGACGACGTGGGGGATGCGATCGGAACTGGGCATGTGGCCGACGGGCGTGGGGACGACCGATTGTAGGCACCAGTCCCGGAACGCGTCGTCAGAGGACCAGGCCTGTAGGAGCGCGCTTGCGCGCGATATGGGCGTTCAAGTGAATACCCATATCGCGCGCAAGCGCGCTCCTACAGAGATCAAGCAGGAGATCAAGACGCCGGTTTGCCGGCGTCATGCCTCAGAGCCGCGCGCGCTGCGCGGCGAGGGCGTCGTGCTGCGCGGTCCAGTCGACGAGGCGCTGACGTTCCTGCTCGACGACGGCCGCCGGGACCTTGTCGCTGAACTTCGCGATCTTCGCCGCGCTCTTGTCCTTCTCCGACAGCACGCGGGCGATCTCCTTGTCCAGGCGCGCACGCTCCGCGTCGAGATCGACCAGGCCTTCGAGCGGCACGAACAGGGCGAGCTCGCCGACCAGCGCCGAGGCGGCCGGCGGTGGATCGCCTTCCAGCGTCCCGATGCCGGACAGCCGCGTCAGGAAGCGCAGCTGCGAGTCGAAGCGCTGCAGGCGCGCCGCGTCGTGCGCGTTGCCGGCGCGCACCAGCAGCGGCACCTGCTTCGACGGCGACACGCCGAGTTCGCTGCGGATGCGGCGCAGCGCGCTGACCATCTGCTTGAGCCATTCGACATCGGTCGTGGCCTGCGCGCAGCGGGCGATCAAGGCGCTGTCCGGCACCGGGTAGGGCCGCAGCGAAATCGTCGCGGCCTCGATGCCGACACGCGGCGCGACCTGACGCCACAGCGCCTCGGTGACGAACGGGATCAGCGGATGCAGCAGGCGCAGCAGCGATTCGAGCACGTGCAGCAGCGTGTGGCGGGTGCTGTTCGCCGCCGCCGCGTCGTCACCGAGCAGCGCCGGCTTGGCGAGCTCGACGAACCAGTCACAGAAATCGTTCCACGCGAATTCGTACAGCGTCTGCGCGAGCAGGTCGAAGCGGTAGCTGGCGAAATGCGCACGCGCCTCGTCGGCGGTCGTCGCCAGTCGCGCGAGGATCCACTTCTCCGCGTCCGTCGTCAGCTCGGACGCACCGTCGGCGCTGAAGCCTTCGGTGTTCATCAGCACGAAGCGCGTCGCGTTCCACAGCTTGTTGCAGAAATTCTTGTAGCCCTCGGCGCGGCCGAGATCGAACTTGATGTCGCGGCCCGGGCCGGCCAGCGAGGCCATCGTGAAGCGCAAAGGGTCGGCGCCGTGGGCGATGATGCCGTCCGGAAATTCCTTGCGCGTCGCCTTCTCGATCTTCGGCGCGTCCTTGGGCTTCATCAGCCCGGTGGTGCGCTTCGCGACGAGGTCTTCGATCGTGATGCCGTCGATGATGTCGAGCGGATCGAGCACGTTGCCCTTCGACTTCGACATCTTCTGGCCGTCGCGGTCGCGCACCAGGCCGGTCATGTAGACGTCGCGGAACGGCACCTGGCCGGTCAGGTGATCGGTCAGCATGATCATCCGGGCGACCCAGAAGAAGATGATGTCGAAGCCGGTGACCAGCACGCTCGACGGCACGAAATGTTCGAAGCCGCGCTCGGCCATCGCCGCGTCGTCCGGCCAGCCCATCGTGTTGATCGGCCACAGACCCGACGAGAACCAGGTCTCGAGCACGTCGGTGTCCTGGGTCAGCACGACATCGGTGCCGAGACCGTTGCGCGCACGCGCCTCGGTCTCGTCGCGGCCGACGTAGGCGCGGCCATCGGCGTCGTACCACGCCGGAATGCGATGGCCCCACCACAGCTGGCGGCTGATGCACCAGTCCTGGATGTTCTCCATCCAGTGACGATAGGTGCTGGTCCAGTTCGGCGGCACGAACTTCACTTCACCGCTTTCGACGAGGTCCATGCCGCGCTTCGCGAAGCCCTCCATCGCGACGAACCACTGGTCGGTCAGATACGGCTCGATGACCTGGCCGGTACGGTCGCCGCGTGGCACCTGCAGCTTGTGCGGCTTGGTTTCGACGAGGAAACCGCCGGCTTCGAGATCGGCGAGCACGGCCTTGCGCGCGTCGAACCGGTCGAGGCCGCGGTACTGTTCGGGCGCGTTGTCGTTGACCGCGGCGTCCGGGGTGAACAGGTTGATCATCGGCAGGCCGTGGCGCTGGCCGACCTGGTAGTCGTTGAAATCGTGCGCGGGCGTGACCTTGACCACGCCGGTGCCGAACGCGCGGTCGACGTAGCCGTCGCCGATCACCGGAATCGTGCGGCCGGTCAGCGGCAGCACGACCGACTTGCCGATCAGGTGCGCATAGCGCGCGTCGTCGGGATGCACCATCGCCGCGGTGTCGCCGAGCATGGTTTCCGGGCGCGTGGTCGCGACGACGAGATAGTCGCGCGTCTCGCGCAGCGTCTCCACGCCGTCGGCGTCGACCTCGACGTGCTCGTAGCTGGCGCCATCGGCCAGCGGATAGCGGATCGACCACAGCGAGCCGTCTTCTTCCTCGCTGACGACTTCCAGGTCCGAGATCGCGGTCTTGAGCACCGGATCCCAGTTGACCAGGCGCTGGCCGCGGTAGATCAGGCCTTGTTCGTGCAGGCGCACGAAGGCCTCAATGACCGCCTGCGAGGGCAGCGGATCCATGGTGAAGGTCTTGCGCGACCAGTCGCCCGACGCGCCGAGGCGACGCATCTGGCGCTCGATCGTGTCGCCGGACTGGCCCTTCCACTCCCACACCTTCTCGATGAAACCCTCGCGCCCCAGCGAATCGCGGGTTTCGCCCTTGCCTTCGAGCGCGAGGTTGCGCGAGACCACCATCTCGGTCGCGATGCCGGCATGGTCGGTGCCCATCTGCCACAGCGTGCGATGGCCGAGCATGCGGTGATAGCGGATCAGCGCGTCCTGCAGCGTGTGCTGGAAGGCGTGGCCCATGTGCAGCGTGCCGGTGACGTTCGGCGGCGGCAGCAGGATCGTGTAGGCCGGGCCGTCGCCCTGCGGCTGGAAGACGCCGCTCTTCTCCCATTCCGCGTACAGGCGGGCTTCGAAGGTGCCGGGGTCGTAGCTTTGGGCGAGGGACATGGAGGAGCCGTAATTGGTGATTCGTGATTCGTGATTGGAAAAGCGGAGCGGCATCAAGCGATCGGTCGAGGTGCTCTTTCGAATCACCAATCACCAATCACGAATCACCACTCCTCACATATCGTGCTTGGCGAGATCGAGGCCGGCGGCCTTGTACTGCTTCCAGCGCTCGCGCAGCGGTTCGCGGGCCGAGTCGTCGGCCGGTACCACTTCGAGCACGCGCTCGAAGCCCGGCGGCGCCACGGCGTCGCGCAGATTGATGACCAGCGCGCGCATCGGCGCGTCGAAGTCGGGCGTGGCGATAAGGACCGGGGTTTCGTCGTCCTCCTCGTCCATGCCGGCGATCTGGTGCGGGATGTAGGCGTCCTCGCCCATGTCCCACAGCAGGTCGTCGAGCGCCTCGGCCTGTTCGGCGTCGCGGGCGAGGATCAGCGTCCACAGTTCGGCCGCATAGGACTTGCGGACGAGTTCGCAGACCAGGCGCAGCGGTTCCTCGCGGAAGCGCGGCTTGGCGATCAGGTAGAAGTCGGCGCGGGCCATGGCGGTGGCGGTCGGGCCAGGGTCGGGGACACGGCGTGATGCCGCATCCCCGCATGGCCCGCACCGGTCAGTCGACCTGGTCCATGAGCCACTGGCTCAGCAGGCCGACCGGGCGACCGGTGGCATAGGCCATCTTGCCGCTGCCGCTGGCGCTGCCGGCGATGTCGAGATGCGCCCAGCGCTGGCCTTCGGTGAAGCGCGACAGGAAGCAGCCCGCGGTGATCGCGCCGCCCCAGCGGCCGCCGATGTTGTAGACGTCGGCGAAGTTGGAATCGAGCATCGACTGGTATTCGTCCCACAGCGGCAGGCGCCAGGCGCGGTCGAACACGTGCTCGCCGGCGGCCAGCAGTTCGGCGGCCAGATCGTCGTGCTTGCTCATCAGGCCCGTGGCCTGCGAGCCCAGCGCGACCATGCAGGCACCGGTCAGGGTGGCGACGTCGACCAGCGCGGCCGGCTCGAAACGCTCGGCATAGGTCAGCGCGTCGCACAGGATCAGGCGGCCCTCGGCGTCGGTGTTGCCGACTTCGATGGTCTTGCCCGACATGCTGGTGATGACGTCCGACGGGCGATACGCGTCGCCGTCGATGCCGTTCTCGACCGCAGGCACGATCACGTGCAGGTTGATCGGCAGGTCGAGGCCGACCGCGGACACGAACGTGCCCATGACCGTCGCCGCGCCGCACATGTCGAACTTCATTTCCTCGATGCCGCCCTGCGTCTTGAGGTTGACGCCGCCGGTGTCGAAGGTGATGCCCTTGCCGACCAGCACGAAGGGCTTGGCGTCGCCGCCGTTGTTCCAGCTCAGCACGACCAGGCGCGGACGGTTGGCCGAACCGCGCGCCACGGCGAGCAGCGAGCCCATGCCCAGCGCTTCCATCTGGGTCTCGTCGAGCACGTCGCACGAGGCCTTGTCGAAGCGCGAGGCGAAGGTCTGCGCCTGCTCGCCGAGATAGGACGGGTTGCAGATGTTCGGCGGCAGGTTGCCGAGCTCGCGGGCGAACTTCACGCCGGCGGCGATCGCCTTGCCCTGTGCCAGCGCATCGGCGTCGTCGCCGACGATCGCGATCGCGGTGAGCGTGTCGGGCTCGCGCTTCTTGTTGCGCGCGCCCAGCGTGGCCACGTAGCGGTAGGCGGCGTGGTCGGCGGCGACCACGGCCTGGCGGATCTTCCACGCGCTGTCGCGGCCGGCGACGTCGAGATCGGCCAACGCGATCGCGGCGCTGGCGCTGTTGCCGTCGCGCAGCGCACGGATGGCGTCGGCGACGGCCTTGAGGTACTGAGGCACGCCGAACTTGGCGCGCTCGCCCAGGCCGATCGCCAGCACGCGCGGCGCGGTGACGCCCGGCAAATCGTGCAGCAGGCTGGTGCGGCCGGCCTTGCCGGACAGGTCGCCACGCGCGGCGAGGGCGGACAGACGGCCGCCGCTGGCGGTGTCGATCGCTGCGGCGGCGCCGGCCAGCGGGCCGTCGGCGAAGACGCCGACGACGAGGCAATCGCTCGACAGCGCAGCGGGGGACGTTTGGTTCAGGGAGAATTCGAGGGTCATCAACCAGATTCCATGGGGTGATCGGTACACTTCACGGTCCAGTGCGCGGCGCCCGTGTCAGGCTTGCCGCTGCAGAAGCGCCGTGGTGGCGCGGCTGGACGAACCCCCAAGTCTAAAGCAAAGCCCCCACGCCCGATGTCGAAGCTCGACCGATACCTGTTCCGCGAATTGGCCCAGTCCACGTTCGCCGCCCTCGTGGTGCTGCTGATCGTGAGCCTGGGCGGCGTGTTCGCGGACGTGCTGAGCGACATCGCCCGCGGCCGCGTGCCGGCCAAGCTGATGCTGGCCCAGCTGGGGCTGCAGGTCATCGTCTATATGCCGCTGATCCTGCCGCTGGGCCTGATGCTCGGGCTGATGCTGGGCTTCGGCCGGCTCTACCGCGATTCGGAGATGCCGGTGCTGACCGCGGTCGGCGTCGGGCCGCGGCGCCTGCTGCGGCCGCTGTCGCTGGTGGTCGGGCCGATGCTGCTGCTGATCGGTGCCTGCTCGCTATGGCTGGGGCCGTGGGCGCGCGACTATTCGCAGCAGATGATCGAGGCCGGACAGCGCAGCCTGCTGGTCTCGGGTCTGGAGGCGGGGCGTTTCGTCGAGTTCCCCGGTGGCGGCGGTGTGGTCTACGTCAACGCGATGTCCGACGACGGCAGCAGGCTCGGCCGTGTGTTCGTGTATCGCCAGGACGAGGGGCGCATGGACGTCACCACGTCGCTGACCGGCGCGCTGAGCATCGACGGCACCGAGCGCTTCCTGCGCCTGGACGAAGGCTTCCGCGTCGAAGGTCCGCTCGATGCCGGCCTCGACTACCGCCTGATGCGCTACGCCAGCAACGAGCTGCGCCTGCCGGCGGTCGAATCGCGCGCCGATGGCGATGATCCCGAGCTGCAGCCGACCTTCTCGCTGTTCGGCGATGCCCGCCCCGAAGCGCATGCCGAGCTGCATTACCGCCTGGCGCCGGTGATGCTGACGCTGGCGTTCGCGCTGCTGGCGGTGCCGCTGGCCCGCAGCCCGCCGCGCCAGGCGCGCTACGGCCGGATGATGACCGGCTTCCTCGCTTATGTGATGGGCATGAACCTGATGATGCTCGGCAAGGACTGGGTGGCCGAGAGCCGCATTCCGGTCCTGCTCGGCCTGTGGTGGCTGGTGTTGCCGCTGCTGGCGTTCGCGGCATGGATGTACTTCACCGATGGCCGGGTCACCGCGCCCAAATGGAGGCGCGCGAAATGAAGCCGCTGTTGCGCATCCACGATCTGTATGTCGCCAAGGTCGTCACCGTCATGGTGCTGGCGACCTGGGTGGTGCTGGTCGGTCTCGACGCGGTGATGGCCGGCGTCAACGAGATCGGTGCCGTCGGCCAGGGCGACTACACCTATTTCGGCGCGGTCACCTACATCCTGCAGACGCTGCCGCGGCGCGCGTACACGATGTTCCCGACGGCGGCGGTCATCGGCTCGTTGATGGGCCTGGGCCAACTGGCGGCGACATCGGAACTGATCGCGATGCGTGCGCTGGGTCTGTCGCGCACGCGGCTGAGCGTCTCGGTCGCGCTGCCGCTGCTGGCGCTGACCGCGGTGATGGTGGTCAACGGTGAGACCCTCGGCCCGATGGCCCAGCGCAGCGCCGACAGCATGAAGTCGGCCGCGCGCTCGAGCGACATGATCGTCGGCCGCTACTCAGGTTTGTGGGCGCGCGAGGGCGACACCTTCCTCAACGCGCAGAACGGCACCGAGATCAACGATGGCAGCGGTACCCGGATCCAGTTGCAGGACGTGCGGCTGTTCGAGTTCGCCAGCGACGGGCGTCTGGAATCGGTGGCACATGCCAAGACGGCCGAGCACGGCGCCCAAGGCTGGCGGCTGCGTGACGTGCAGCGCACCTGGTTCGAGTCGCGTGCGGTGACCCGCACCGAGGCCCTGGAAGAGCATTGGGACTCGCAACTCGACGCCACGACCCTGGCCGCGAGCGCCAGCAACATCTGGCGCCCGCGCTACATGCCCGCCAGCGAACTGCGTGCCGGCATCGAATACCGGCACCGCAACCAGCTCGACGCCAGCGAATTCGAAGAGCATTACTGGGGCCGCTGGTTCTATCCGATCAACGTGCTGGCGCTGTGCCTGGCCGCGATCCCGTTCGCGTTCGGCTCCCTGCGCAGCGGCAACGCCGGCAAACGCCTCTTCATCGGCGTGGTCTTCGCCCTGGGCTTCTGGCTGGGCCAGACCCAGATCGTCAAGCTCGCCGCCGTCTACCGCATCGACTACCGCCTCGCCTACCTCGTGCCGCCAGTCGTGATGCTGATCATTTCCTGGTCGCTGTTCCGGCGACGGAGTGGGTGAGGCATCGCCGCTTGCGCGGCATGCCGCGTGACGGGGGCGAACGCCGGTGTGCTTCGCTTGACCGGGCGGGTACATCGATGACTCGCCATTGGTGTCTCGACGCTGACGCGCAGAGATGCCGGATGTCTCGCTTGTGCTGCAAGGCGGGCCGGCGAATCAATGGGGGCTGTCGCGTCTCGACACGCGCGCGCGAACTTTTCGGCCGTCGCCCCAGCGAACGCTGGGGCCCATTCTGATCTTCACGTCGGGTGTCCAGATCAAACTGGATCCCAGCGTTCGCTGGGATGACGAGGCACGGAGGTCAACCGGCCGCTGGCGCTTTTGGGGCTGTCCTAGATAAGCCCTATACCCCGACCCATCTTCGCAGCGTAGCAAGCTGTTGCCTGGGCGATCCGTAGTTGAAGCGGAACTCGCATTCCTTCAAGAACAGGAAGAAGTGCTTTCGTGGAATTCCGTTGTAGCGGCGCAACACCCGCTTGGACTCGCTCCAGAAATTCTCGATGCCGTTGATGTGATTACCACGCCGACCAACGAAGTGGTGCATGTGATTGACCCGGTGATGCTTGAACCCTGACACGTCCAGAATGTTGTAGCTCGCCCAGCTGTCGGTATAGACCACAGAATCAGCTAGAACCCTTGTTTTCAGCGCTGTCAGCAGGGTCATCGCCTTCGCATCCGCAACTGGCAGGGCGTACACCTGACCGCCGCGTTTGAGGATGCCGAACACGCAGACCTTGCCGGGTGCATTGCGCCCCCGCTTACCCTTGCGGACACCGCCGAAGTAGCTCTCATCGCACTCAAAGACGCCTAGCTCCGGTTCCACTTCGGCCATGCGCATAGCAATGCACTGGCGCAATTTGTGGAAGTACAGCGCAGCGCTGTTGCGATGAATGCCCACCAGATCTGCCGCCGTCCTGGCAGTCACTTGAGCCACGAACAGCTCCAACAGTTTGAGCTGACCGTTTTCGCTGATGCGACAACGACTTAGCGACATAAATCATCCTAGATCGATTCTTTATCTAGGACAGCCCCGCGCTTTTTTCGCCTCCCGCACCACCCGCGTGCCACTCGCGCGGTCGTGCCAGGTCAGCCGCTCGCGATCGACCCACGCCCACCAGAACCCCAGGCCGCCGGCCAGCAGCGATACCGTCGCCACAGCGAAGCGCACCCACAGGGCGCGCGTCGATGCGCGTCCTCCATCGAACGCGCGCACGCGCAATCGCCACGGCCGCATGCCCAGCGTCTGGCCGCCATTGCGCCAGCTGATGACGGCGTAGAGCCCGGTCAGCAACCAGCATCCAGACCACAATGCGAGTTGCAACCCGCTCAGCGGTGCGATGTTCTCGTGCGCATCGTGATGCCCGACGAAAGTGAAGGCGAACGTGAATACCGCCGAGAGCAACAGCCACAACGCCAGCACCGGCCACAGGTCGTAGAGCATCGCCAGCAGCCGCCAGCCGATCCACGGGCGGGGCGGGGCGGGTGGCGTGGCATGGGCGTCTGGCATCGGCAAAGCATAGCCGCAGCTTCGACCGTCTAAGCTGGCCTCGATGTCCAGCCGCACCACCACGACCACGCCTGCCGAACGCCGCGCCCTCGCGGTCGCCCTGCCGCCGCTGCGCGACGACGACCGCCGCGACATCGAGGGCTTTCTCGATGCGTTCTGGGCCGAGCACGGCATCGCCAACCAGACCGCGGCCGCGTACCGGCGCGATCTGGAAGGCCTCGCGCGCTGGCGCGACGGTCGCGATGGCGGGATCGCGCATGCGGATCGCGTCGCATTGTTCGAACATCTCGCCTGGCGCACGCGTCACGGCTGGTCGCCGCGCAGCAATGCGCGCCTGCTGTCCGCGCTGCGTGCGTTCTTCGCCCATCGCCAGCGCCGGCACGGACGCATCGACGATCCCACCGCCCTGCTCGATCCACCGAAGCTGCCGCGCTCGCTGCCCAAGGCGCTGGGCGAGTCCGAGATCGACGCGCTGCTCGGCGTGCCCGACACCAGCAGCTTCGACGGCCTGCGCGACCGGACGATGCTCGAGCTGATGTACGCCTGCGGCCTGCGCGTCAGCGAACTGGTCGGCCTGCCGGCCAACGGCGTGAACCTCCGCCAGGGCGCGCTGCGCGTCACCGGCAAGGGCGAGCGCACGCGTCTCGTACCGCTCGGCGAGGAGGCGCAGCATTGGTTGCAGCGCTATCTCGACGAGGCCCGGCCGACGCTGGCCGGCGGCAAGGGCCCCGCGCGCGACGCCGCCGGCGACACGCCGCTGTTCCTCACGTCGCGCCGCGCCGCGATGACCCGGCAACAGTTCTGGGTGCTGGTGAAGCGCCACGGCGCCGCGGCCGGCATCGACCCCGCCCGCATCAGCCCGCACGGCCTGCGCCACAGTTTCGCCACGCATCTGCTCAACCACGGCGCCGACCTGCGCGCATTGCAGATGCTGCTCGGCCACAGCTCGCTGTCGACGACGCAGATCTACACCCTCGTCGCGCGCGAACAGCTCAAGCGGTTGCACGCCACGCATCATCCGAGAGGGTGAGGCCCCGTCGTTCACGCGGCATGCCGCGTGACGGGGCCGAACGCCCGGCGTGCTTCGCCGGGCCGGACATGCGCCGGAACGAATCGCCGATACCGCCTCGGCTTGCAGCGCGTATACGCGAACGGCTCGTGAGCCCTGAAGCTCTGAAAGGTCTGACGTGTCGAAGCCCCTCTCCCTCCCGGAGAGGGGTTGGGGTGAGGGCCGAAGGTCGCGGCGCACCCAGTTTCCGGGCTGCCCATAGCGACGGGTTTCCGTGGGCTCGACCCACGCCTGCGGAGCCAAAAGTTTCAACAAAGCCGCCCTGTTCCGCACTCGAGATCGAGGCGTTCGCAACCGGCCTTCGACAACCGCCCATCCCGCGCAACCGCATCCGGCACCATGAACGCCCCCAGCCCCGCGCCAGCAGGCCCGGAGCCCGCCTCGCCCCGTCATGCCAGAATGACCGGCCCCGGGATCGCCCCCGCCCCTTGGTCGTCAGATTCGATGAAGCACTACGTGTTCGCGCTGCTCGGCGCCTTCAGCCTGTCCGCCTGCGCCCAGAATCCGGGTGCATCCGAGGCCGCCGCGGCGTCCACCTCCGCCACGCCGGCGCCTCCCGCGATCGAGGCGCCCGCCGGCTCGCCGGCCGCCGAGGCGCGCGACGCGATCCTGTCGATCAATCCGCGCGTGTCGATCGAGAGCGTGTCCGATGCGCCACTGCCGGGCTTCCAGGAAGTCGTCGTGTCCGGCCAGGTGCTCTACGTCAGCAACGACGGCCGCTACGTGCTGCAGGGCAGCCTGTTCGATGCGCGCGAGAAGCGTGACCTGAGCCAGGCGGGCCTGTCGAAGCTGCGCCAGCGCCTGCTCTCGGAAGTGCCGGAGGACCAGCGCATCATCTTCGCGCCGGCGAATCCGAAGTACACGGTCTCGGTATTCACCGATGTGGAGTGCGGCTACTGCCGCCGCCTGCACGAGGAGATCGCCGAATACAACAAGCGCGGCATCGCGATCGAGTACCTTGCGTTTCCGCGCATGGGTCCGGGCAGCGACGATTTCCGACTGATGGAATCGGTCTGGTGCGCCAGCGACCGCAAGCGGGCGCTGACCGATGCCAAGGCCGGCCGCCGCGTCGCGTCGAAGACCTGCGAGAACCCGGTCGCCGCGCATTACGCGCTCGGCCAGCGCGCCGGCCTGACCGGTACGCCGATGATCGTCGCCGCCGACGGCACCCAGATGCCCGGCTACATGCCGCCCGACCAGCTGCTCGAAGCGCTGCAGCGCCTGGATGGCGAGGCGGCTGGCGGCAGCCGCTGAGCGGAGACGCCCCGCGCACAGCTGCAGTTGGGGCGGCGGGCGCGGCCATTGGCTACAATGGCCGGCCCTGAAATACGGTTTCCCCGGACATGATCGTCCTCGAGGGCCAGCAGGCCCTGTCGCCGTTCCGACGCGAACGGCTTGAAGCACGTCTGCAGTCGGTGTCGCCCGCGCTCCGTGTGGCCGGCGCCTGGCACGTCTACTTCGTCGAGGCCGACGCCGGGCAGTCGCCCGACGACGCCACGCTCCGGCGCATCCTCGAGGTCGATGCCGGTCCTGCGCCGGCGCGCGCGGAACGCGCGGTCTCGCGCTACGTCTCGCCGCGGCTGGGCACGATCTCGCCGTGGGCCAGCAAGTCGACCGAGCTGCTGCGCGGCGCCGGCCTGCCGGTGCACCGTGTCGAGCGCGGCCTGCGTCTGGATCTGCTCGGCTGGCCGGACGACGCGGCCACGCAGGCCGCGGTCTCGAAGCTGCTGCACGACCCGATGACGCAGTCGCTGCTCGGCGACGTCGACGATGCCGACGCGCTGTTCGCGGCGCCGGCGCGCGGCGCGCTCGAACGCATCGCGCTCGACGATCTCGACGCCGCGAACCGCCGCCTCGGCCTCGCGCTGGCCGACGACGAGATCGCCTACCTGCGCGAGCGCTTCGGCGCACTCGGCCGCGATCCCGCCGACGTCGAGCTGATGATGTTCGCGCAGGCGAACTCCGAGCACTGCCGGCACAAGATCTTCAATGCATCGTGGACCATCGACGGCGAGGACATGCAGCGCAACGGCCGCGCGCAGTCGCTGTTCGGCATGATCCGCCACACCCACGCGAGCACGCCCGAACACACGCTCTCGGCCTACAGCGACAACGCCGCGGTCGTCGAGGGCTATCCGGCGCGGCGCTTCCGGCCCGACCCGGTGTCGTTCGAGTACCGCAGCGAACCGCTGGTCGACAGCGCGTTCTGCATCAAGGTCGAGACCCACAACCATCCGACCGCGATCTCGCCGTTCGCGGGCGCGGCCACCGGCGCCGGCGGCGAGATCCGCGACGAGGGCGCGACCGGCCGCGGCGGCAAGCCCAAGGCCGGCCTGACCGGGTTCTCGGTGTCGCACCTGCGCATTCCGACGCTGCCGCAGCCGTGGGAGGCGCCGCGCGCGCTGAACCCGCGCATGGCGCCGGCGCTGGAAATCATGCTTGACGGCCCACTCGGCGGCGCCGCGTTCAACAACGAATTCGGCCGGCCGAACCTGCTGGGCTACTTCCGCAGCTTCGAACTGCCCGAAGGCGACGACGGCCTGGTCCGCGGCTACGACAAGCCGATCATGCTGGCCGGTGGCCTCGGCGCGATCGACCGCGCGATGGTCGAGAAGAAGACGCTGTCGGCCGGGGACGCGGTCGTCGTGCTCGGCGGTCCGGCGATGCTGATCGGCCTGGGCGGCGGCGCGGCGAGTTCGGTGGCCTCTGGCGAAAGCGCCGAGGATCTCGACTTCGCGTCCGTGCAGCGCGACAACCCGGAAATGGAGCGGCGCGTGCAGGAGGTCATCGACCGCTGCGTGGCGCTGGGGGATCGCAACCCGATCCTGTGGTTCCACGACGTGGGCGCGGGTGGCCTGTCGAACGCGATTCCCGAACTGCTGCACGACTCCCACGTCGGCGGCATCGTCGATCTCGACCGCGTGCCCAGCGACGATCCGTCGCTGTCGCCGATGCAGCTGTGGTGCAACGAGTCGCAGGAACGCTACGTCCTCGGCATTCCGCAGGACCGCGTCGCGGAGTTCGAGGCGCTGTGTGCGCGCGAGCGGTGCCCGGTCGCGATCGTCGGCGTGGCGACGGCTGAGGAACATCTCACGGTCGGCCATGGCGCGACGCCGGACACGATCGGCAGCGGTCGTGACTGGCCGATCGATCTGCCGATGGACGTGCTGTTCGGCAAGCCGCCGAAGATGCACCGCGACACCGCGCGCGTCGCACCGCATCGCTGGCCGGCGCTCAACAGCCGCACCGTCGACCTGCACGAGGCCGGCCTGCGCGTGCTCGCGCATCCGACGGTCGCGTCGAAATCGTTCCTGGTCACGATCGGCGACCGCAGCGTCGGCGGCCTGACCGCGCGCGACCAGATGGTCGGGCCGTGGCAGCTGCCGGTCGCCGACTGCGCGATCACGCTGTCGGACTTCGAAGGCTTCACCGGCGAAGCGATGGCGATCGGCGAGCGCAGCCCGCTGGCGCTGATCGACTCGGCCGCCGCCGCGCGCATGGCCGTGGGCGAGGCGATCACCAACCTGTGCGCAGCGCCGGTCGAGACCCTGCACCGGGTCAAGCTGTCGGCGAACTGGATGGCCGCGGCCGGCCACGCCGGCGAGGACGCGCGCCTGTTCGATGCGGTGCACGCGGTCGCGATGGAGCTGTGTCCGGCGATCGACCTGGCGATTCCGGTCGGCAAGGATTCGCTGTCGATGCAGGCGCAGTGGCAGGCCGATGGCGCCGCGCACAAGGTCGTCTCGCCGGTCTCGCTGGTGGTCACCGCGTTCGCGCCGGTGACCGACGTGCGCACGCAGCTCACGCCGTTGCTCAGCCGTGAGCCCGACACCGAGCTGTGGCTGATCGGCCTGGGCGCCGGCAAGCAGCGCCTCGGCGGTTCGGTGCTGTCGCAGTGCTTCGACGGCTTCGGCGGCGCGGTGCCGGATGTCGACGCGCCCGAGCGCCTGAAGGCGTTCTTCGAGCTGGTCTGCGAGGCGCGCGAGGCCGGCCTGCTGCTGGCCTATCACGACCGCTCCGACGGCGGCGCGTTCGCCGCGCTGTGCGAGATGGCGTTCACCGCACACGTCGGCCTCGACATCGATCTCGAGGCCTGGGGCGACGACCGCAGCCGCGACGTCTTGCGCACCCTGTTCTCCGAGGAACTGGGCGCGGTGGTGCAGATCGCCGCCGAGGACCGCGCCGAGTTCGCCGATCTCGTCGCGCGCCACGGCCTGATCGAATGCGCGCAGCGCATCGCACGCCCGACGACAGCGAACGCGATCCGCGTGCTCGACGGCGACGACGTGCTCGCCGAGTGGAAATGGGAGGCGCTGTTCGACGCTTGGTGGTCGGTGACGCACGCGATGCAGGCGCTGCGCGACAACCCCGAGTGCGCGGATGAAGAACGTGCAGTCGCGCGCCGCTTCGACGCGCCGGCGATGCGCCCGGTGCTGACGTTCGATCCGGCCGAAGACGTCGCAGCGCCGTACATTTCGAGCGGTGCGCGACCGAGGATCGCGGTGCTGCGCGAGCAGGGCGTCAACGGGCAGATCGAGATGGCCTCGGCCTTCGACCGCGCCGGTTTCACCGCCATCGACGTGCACATGAGCGATCTGATCGCCGGCCGCGTGGACCTGGCGACGATGCAGGGCCTGGTCGCCTGCGGCGGCTTCAGCTACGGCGACGTGCTCGGCGCGGGCCGCGGCTGGGCGACGTCGATCCTCGAGACCGCCGAGCTGCGGGCCGCGTTCGAACGCTTCTTCGCGCGCGGCGACACGTTCTCGCTGGGCGTGTGCAACGGCTGCCAGATGCTGTCGCAGCTCAAGCCGATCATCCCCGGCGCGCAGCACTGGCCGCGCCTGCTGCGCAACCGCAGCGAGCAGTTCGAAGCGCGTTTCGGGCTGCTCGAAGTCGAAGACTCTCCGTCGCTGTTCTTCGCCGGCATGGCAGGTTCGCGGATTCCCGTCGCGATCGCCCATGGCGAGGGTCGCGTGCAGTTCGACGCCGCCGCCGACCGGCGCGCCGCGACGGTGGCGCTGCGCTACGTCGACGCGGACGGGCGGGCGACGGCCTATCCGGCGAACCCCAACGGCTCCCAGGACGCCATCGCCGGCCTCGCATCGGCCGATGGCCGCGCGACGATCCTGATGCCGCATCCCGAACGCACCCCGCGCACGGCCAACCTCAGCTGGGCGCCCGGCGACTGGCCGGACGACAGCCCGTGGCTGCGGATGTTCCGCAATGCAAGGCGGCATCTCGGCTGACGCCACGCATCCAGTTGCAACGATGGACAGGCCCGCCATGTGCGGGCCTTCTTTTTGCCCGGTGATTTTCAATAGTTTTTATCTATCGATAAGAGCGTGGGTCAAAACCATGCATCGCCCGGATCGGGATATGGAGCGGGCGGTTCGCCCGGTGTCATGCCCGCAATACCGTCGTCGCAGGTGAAAGCCGGCGACGGAATTTCGTCATTCCGCGATCAATGTGACCAATAACGTCACACTGTGGGCGCACTGATTGGCAGTCATCGCGCATCAGGGGTATTGACTGACGCCGTGTGTCAGGTCGAGTATCGGCCGACGTTGCAATGGTTGAGGGGGCGTTCAGTTTTGACCGGACCATGTGATCCAGAACACGCCGAGCGTCGGATTTCCGTCGCGGTGCGGTCGTCCCTTCTTCCCCGCTCGATCCTCTCCTGCGCGCATCCCGGTTCCGGGAGGCCTGCCACGCGCGCTGCCGCATTCCACGAGACAAGGAACTGAATTCGATGAATCGCATCTATCGCAAAGTCTGGAACCGCTCGCTCGGACAGCTCGTTGTCGCGTCGGAATTCGCCACCGGCGACAGCGGCGGTGTCGGCACCGGTGCGGTTGCAGGATGGGCACGATCGGGCCTGACCATCGCGCTCGGTGCGGGTCTGTTCGGAATGGCGGCACCGGCGGCGTTCGCCCAGTCGGTCGCGATCGGCGACACCGCCCCCTGCGTCGTGGTCGATTGGCCACTGATCGATCGCTGCGCCGTCGACGGCAATGCAATCGCGAGCGGAACCAACGCGGTCGCGATCGGTGCAGAGGCGCGCGCGACCGGCGCCCAGGCTGTCGCCGTCGGCGCGGCGACGCTCGTCTCCGGCGCCAACGCGATCGGCATCGGTGCATCGGCGCAGGCCACTGCCAACAGCGCGAGCGCGGTCGGCGCGAATGCACGGGCCATCGCAGCCAACGCCTCGGCCGTCGGCGCCGGCGCGAATGCGCAGCAGACCGGCGCGACCGCGCTGGGTTCGAATGCGCGCGCAAGCGCACAGCAGAGCACGGCGGTCGGCTTCACCGCGCAGGCCCTGTCGACGGGCGGCGTCGCGATCGGGCGTGCGGCGATCGTGCAGGCAGCCGCGACCAACGGCGTCGCGCTCGGCCACGGCGCGATCGCCAGCGAGGCCGATACCGTCTCGCTCGGCAATGGCACCGGGGCCGGCGGCGCGCCGGCGACACGACGGATCACGAACCTCGCGGCGGGCATCAACGCGACCGATGCGGTCAATGTGGCCCAGCTCGAGGCGGTGGCCGACATCGCCGAGGAAACCGGCCGCTATTTCAAGGCCAGCGGCGACGGCGAGGCCACGGTGATCGGCGAGGACGCCGTCGCCGCCGGCTCGGGCGCGGCTGCGGAGGGCGACTACAGCACCGCGGTGGGCTCGGCCGCGCTGGCGCTGGAGCAGGGGGCGTCGGCATTCGGCAGCGGTGCATTCGCGATCGGCGAGAACGCGACAGCGCTCGGCTTCAATGCGACCGCCAGCGCGGCCAATGCACTGGCTGCAGGGGCGTCATCGGACGCCAGCGGCGAATACGCGGTGGCATTGGGCGCTGAAAGCGTCGCTAGTGGTGAACTGTCGACGGCGACCGGCGCAGCTGCGCTCGCCAGCGGCGACGGCGCAGTGGCAACGGGTGCACTGGCCGAGGCCAGCGGCATCGAGGCGACGGCGGTGGGCTTCTACGCCGAGGCCTCGGGCGATGCGTCGACCGCGGTCGGCGCCGAGAGCGTGGCCAGCGGCGACGACTCGGCCGCGTTCGGGTTCCGCGCGCAGGCCTCGGATGCGTACGCGACCGCG